>ENA-UOYA01000023-UOYA01000023.1-activated-sludge-metagenome-genome-assembly--contig:-NODE-23-length-210086-cov-15.246040_pt1 | contig 210086 bp, 191 predicted proteins | sample MGYA00238163_ERZ764804 | MGnify/ENA primary metagenome ERZ764804 (study PRJEB28919, sample SAMN05720223) | activated sludge metagenome | isolation source: Anaerobic digester | place: Hong... | reverse complement strand
CATTGTCAGTGCCCCGTGCGTAGTCCCCTCGTAGAGGGCCGCGAAACGCACCCTTGGGGGGCACGGAGATTCGGTACAAATGTACGGGCACGGCGTGCCGTGCCCCAACGACGATCCTAAAACAAAAAATCGCTCTTCAGCGATTTAGTGTGTCTCTGTGCCCCTTGCGCAGCACCCCCGTAGGGGACACAGAGATGCACATGGTATTGTAAGGGCACGGTATACCGTGCCCCAACGAAGGTCGAGTAAACAAAAAACCGCCTTTCAGCGGTTTCTTTTCCAGGTGCCCCCACAGAGATTCGAACTCTGGTTTTAGCCTTGAAAGGGCTGCGTCCTGGTCCCCTAGACGATGGGGGCAACAACGGACAGATTTTATCACAGCCTTTCACGATTGGTCAAGAAATTGGTGAGAATTCGTCAGACCAATTCCCAGGGCGCCCGCGCCACGGATTTGCCCTGCAGCGCGTTGAGGATCGCCTCGCCATGCTCCGGCAGCAGGCCGGCCGCGGCGCGCAGGAGACCGAAGCAGCCGCTCACCATCATATCGCCGTAGGGTACGGCGTAATATGGTTTCAAAGGCGAGCCCTGCAGCATCCCCCGCCGCGGACCGGTGACGACGAGGTTGAAGTCCTCATGATCCATCGGCAGCGGTTCTTTGGAATAGATCAGCGCGCCGTGGCCGTGACTGCCATAGACGGATTCATTCGTCAGCGTACCGGCGGCGAAATCCAGCAGCAGCTCCTCCAGGTGCGCCTGGTCGAGGAAACCGGTGTGGTGTTCGAAAACGCCTTCGATGCCGCCGGCTCCAAGCCTGAAGGCCAGCGTGTGCATATTGCCGACGTTCACGAACAACCCGTGCTCGTGCGTTTGCGTCACCGGGTCGAGCGTGGCGCCAAGGACAGCCGCCGGGGCAGTGTCCATCACGATTAGCGGGCAGCGCAGGTCAGACGCACTGTCAGCCACAGCCTGCAGGCGGGTCATGATGGCGGGGATGTTTTTAGATCGATAAGCAAAGGTGCTCAGCTTGTTCTTCGCGTGGATGCAGCGGTTGAGATAATCAAAGCGGAACTTGCGGTCGGAGACTCCCGAAGGTGCGGCACCGTGATCGAAAACCGCCACACAAACCGCGGCTAGGTTGTCTAGCGAAATATCAAAGAGGGCAAATGCCTTCTTTAACGACGCGAAATCGAAATCGCGCATCTCGATGCGTTCCACGTTCCCGGGCAGCGCGGTGGCTTCGTCTACGCTGACCACGACCACCCCCTGCTCGCGCACCGCGTCAAGGTCGTCGTCGAGCGTCTGCGCGGCCTCCGGTGTGGCGTAGACCTTCAGCCCCGCGCGGATGTGATTCTGCGCGCCCCAGCCGGACGGTCCGCCGCCCATCAGCTTGCCGGTGAGCAGCACGTCGCAGCGTTCCTGTGCCGCCCGACGCAGCTTCTTGTGGATCATCAAGGTGGGCGAGGGCAAGATCAGCTTGTATCCGTTCTCCACGCTCAATTCGGTGTCGAGCAGAAAAACGTCCTGGGTACCGGTGCCGATGTCAACGCTAAGGAGTTTCACTCGCTTCGTAATCCTTCCGGTCCAGCCCGTAAACGCGCGACAGCGGGATCACTGCCAGGATGCCGGTGTTGGGCAGGTTGAGATCGCCTATCAATTCTTGGGTGGCGTTCAATACCTTGTCTACCATATCGTCGTTGGGGACGATGGTAAAGAGGGTGCGGTTCAGGCTCTCTTCGTGTTCCAGCAGGTCTTCCAGGCTGGGGATGAGCGGCAGGTCGTCGCGTAGGACAGTGGTTTCGGAAAGGCGTTTAAGGCCGGTACTGGGCAGAATGGTCACCCCACTGACTCCAGTCTCATGCCAGGCATTAAGCACCTCTTTTAATCGTGAGGGATCATGCAGAACGAAAAAGATCATGTACATCACTTTGTCTCCTTTTCCGGCACTACGTCCGGTATCGAAAACTGGGGATCAGGGTCTTTTCCTTTTCCCTTTTTATCAGAAAAAGCCGCGCGTAACATGGGTGGTGTGATCAAAGTTGTTACCAGGATCACACCCACAATGATGGAGAATATCTCAGGCGAGAGATATTTATTATCCAAACCGATCTTGGCGATGATCAATCCCACCTCACCCCGCGATACCATTCCGATACCCAATTGCAGGGCTTCTTTGAACGAAAATTTCGACATCCACGCCCCACCACCAGCGCCGACAATTTTTCCGATGACCGCGATCAGGGTGACCAAGAGGAAGATCCAGAGGGAATCCCATCCAATTTCCCGCAGGTTTACCTCTAATCCGATGCCGACAAAAAAGATTGGAACGAAAAACGAATATGCGATCGAATGTAATCCAGGTTCGATCAAATTCTTCTCAGGGGTACGGGCAAACATTAACCCGGCCAGAAAGGTGCCAGTGATCGCTGCCATACCACCTACCAATTCGGCAGCCAGACCATAGATCAACATCACCGCGAGGGCAAGCGTTGTCAGTCCATGGCTGATCGAAAGCTTGCTGACAAACCTGACTATCCTGGGCAACAGCCAGATTCCAATAGCTGCAGAAAGCGAAATGAAAATAACCATCTTGAGAAATACCAGGAAGATATCTCCAGCGCTGTTCCCACCGGAAAGGAACGCCAGAAAGGTTGAAAGCAGCAAGATCACAAAAACATCATCAAATACCGCCGCGCCCAACAATCCGAGACCAACCTTACTCTTCAGTTGTTTCAATTCGATCAACACTTGAGCAGAAATGGACACCGATGTAGCACCCAGTGTCAATCCGAGGAAGAGGCTGTGATTAAAATCCATCCCAGTCAATTCGCCCAGTCCAAGCCCCAACCCGACTGGAAAGATCACACCGAGTATCCCTGAAACGGCTGCAACACGGGTGTTTTTGGTTAGATCCTTGATATGTAATTCAAGTCCTGCCAGAAACATCAGCAACAACACACCGATCTCACCCAATTCAGTGATCGTACTTGAGAGGCTTGGGCTGGTGAAAATGGACAAATGAAGGAGATTAATCAGTGATGGCCCTAGTAAAACACCTACGATCATTTCACCAAAAACAGACGGTTGGTGAAAGCGGGTGCTGATATAACCGGCAGTTTTGGCTGCCACCAAAATGATTACTAGGACGACAGACAATTGTAAGAATTCACTCATTATGGTCACCAGAAAACATATTTAGTTTATTTTACTTCAAGCTTTTTCGAGATTGTTAGATGGTCGCTCTATTCTTTTCACAACCGCCTTCACAAAAGGTGTGCCAGGCGGACGGGGGGAGAGAACGCATCATTGTATCAGTCAAAATAAATGATTCATCTCCTGAAAGTAAATGCCTGCATATTGAGGCCATGAAAATAGCGATGAGATATTGTTTTTCATCCAAGCCGACTCCAGCGGCGCAAACTTCGAACCACCTGTCAGGGATCATCGGTAGGCCGTTGATTTCAATCGCGAACAATTTATTGTCAGTCATCAAAATATCGCAGCGAGAGTAATCGAACATCCCGGTAGTTGTAAAGGCTTCCTCCGCGAAAACGCATAACCTGTTTCGTAACTTGTCATCAGAAACGATTGAAGCAAGACAATGGTGTTGGTCTTTATCATAGGTGGTGATCAAGCGATGCGTCTTCTTTTCTTTCAATAAGATCTCCGCGGGCATCAGCAAACGGTGATTTTTGTTGCCGATCATGGCTACAGTGAACTCTCGTAAATCTGGCCGGTCGCCAAGATACTCTTCTACCAGAATGCTATCGTGGTTCTTTAACAAATCATCGATCTTTTCAAGCAAGTCCTTTTTATTGAAGATGATGTTGGATTCGTCCAGTCCGCGGCTATTCCCCTCTTTATCCGGTTTAAGGATATAAGGGAAACTGCTTGTCCGAAGAAATCCATCCAAAGCTCTTTCAGCTCCTACCGTGGTTAAAACCTGGCAGAATTTGGGTGTGGCAATATCATAGAACTTCCACGTATCTTTTGTCTCCGATTTTGACAATACCCTGGCTAATGCGGTTGCATCTGACCCGATAAAGGGCACCTTTGCGCCTTCCAAAAATTCATGAATGCTTACCTGTTCTGCGTGATGATCGGGGAGAAAATAATCTGCTGAATAGACCAGATCAGGTTTGATTTGACTGAGCTGATTTTCAAGCTCCGAGATCGTACCAACCTTTCGATATTCAGCGGACAAACCAATGCTCCCCAGGATAGATACCATGGATGAAAAACGCTCTCGATCATGGTCAATCCGATCCGGCGGAGGATTATTGAATATCAGAATCTTCATCGGCTTGCTCCGGGAAGCGTTCCGGTATTTACATATTCTGTGAGCTCGGTCACGCTCAGGTTATCGATACCCAACTTGTCGATCGTTCTTCCTCTGCGCCAGTAATCAGTCTTGTGAATGATCGAACACAGACGGATGATGGAGTCCATGGCTTTGACCGAAACACCATATCGCTGTCCCAGGGAAGCGATCGGGACAAGGCTCATCGGTACGTCTTCGAACAGGTATCGATGGTTCATGGTTGGAGGAGCTTTGATGCCATAATATCCCGGTTGGTTGTGGATGGCTTCATGCAGATCTTCGCCGGTGGTATCGTAGGCCAATTTCAACCACTCGAGGGCGGTCCGTGCTCGAACTCCGACTGATGAAGCCACGGTTACCCGTTCCCGGTCAAGTACTTCGAGCACACGGGCGACCGAGGGTGTTACTCCATCGATGTAGAATTGGTAATCGCCGTTTGTCGATTCGATCCGACCGGTATTCAAAATGGTCAGAGCCGGGTGAAAGATCGCTCCCATGTTGTTTAGACCGGTTTGCAGTACATTGACTCCATCGATAAACTGGGGATAGGCTTCGTGTAATTTTTCAAGAACCAGCCGGGTCTTTGACGCAGGGAGAGCTGCCAGGGGTACGGCTTCTTTGATACGAAAGATGCGTGCTTCAGCAGGTCCATCGGATCGGGAGGCATAAATAAAGGTTTCTGCTTCTGCGATGATCACTTCAGTTTTACAGCCTTCATCGCGTAATACCTTGGCAAACTCAATGGCTCCACAAGTACGCCCCGGGTGCAAGATGATTATCTGCCCTGGTTTTAAGTAAGGCGCGGCTGCCTTTGCGATATCGGCGTGGGCTGACGAAGGAACAACGACCATCACCATTTCGGCTTTATCCAGGGCTTCAGCCATATTGGAGGTAACGCGCTCTAATTTACAAAACCCTTTGAGCGTATTATCCTGGCTTTCAAGATCAATACCGCCTAATTCTTTTATCGCTGACACCCGCTCGGGTGTACGGTTAAAGAGGGTAGTCGGGAATCCCATCATCGCCAGGTGGGCTGCCATGGCTTTACCGCCGTGACCGGCACCGATTACTGTGTAGTTGGTCTTATTATTCATATTTTCATCTCCTTCTGAACAGGCTCGATTCCTCGGCCGGTTCATTCTACAATGGTAGATCGTTCAAACGCGACACACGCGCCATCTACGATCTGTGTCTGGATCATCCCCCTTGCAAAAGGATTCCCTTTGAGTTGAGGAGCGTCCAGAATGCCGCTGGTAACTGCTTTCGCCAAAACTGCAGGATCTATTAGCGGGTCTGGATTAGCCTTGGAACCAAGTTGTCGGATTGCTTCCAGGATGCTTTGCGCTTCTGTTACCAATAAAGTTTTTCGACGAAGGATTTTTGGATCAGAGGTCATATCTGGCGCACCGCGTAACGAACCTTCGATTACACGGCGTGCCATGGTGCAGGCTTCGATCACATCATCAGCTGTTGCGGCATGATGGGCCTCAGTGTGACCAACCACATGGACGATGTGGGGGTGAAGTGCCATCTGAACGTAGATACTGGCAGCCAGGTGGGCTCTGGCCTCAGCCGGATCGAGTGGATAACTGAGCAAGCCAGTGCGGGTTTGTCTCCAGATTCTAAAATCCTTTGTCGCGAGCGGCTCTATCAGTTCTATGATCGCCAGCATTTTCGCAAGATCCATTGCGTCTGATAGCCCCGGCGGACTGTTGAACATGAATTGGGCGATGTAATCTTTCACACCGAAAGCTCTGGCATTGTACGCTGAAAGATAAGCAGCCACCACCGATACCACATCGGGTGCGTCCCTCATTCCCCAATGATGTGGTTCATTCAACTCCACCGGTATATCCTGATGTCCGTACCATTGCATCACCAGTTGATGCTGCGCGATCGAGCCTTCGAGATCCCAGGGCCCGCGTCCATCCATGCGGTTGAACCAGAAAAGGGGAATGGCGCACCAGGCGATGTTGATGGTCTCTACATACATTTCAGCGAGTTGGATAAAATCATCTGTTCCTGAATACGTTCGCATTAATGGGAAATTCCCGCGTCGGCTTGCTGCGAACAATGCCGCATAATCCTCTCGTGATCTGACCGGTACTCCACCAGCGCCTTTTCGGCGCGGATCCTGGCGCTCCGGGTGAAAGAAGTTTTCTTGCGCATCCTGATCGATTCCAAGTGAGATCACATCCAAAACTTCAGCGTCAGCTATCTGCGCGATCCCCGCCAGTGTTTCATTCATTGTAGGTAATCCAAAATGGTGGCGAAGAAGTGGAAAAGGGGACCTCCATTTGATTCGATCGATCGCCCGATCAGGGAAAGAAACAACCGGTTTAGCGGGTTCTGTTTTCCCTGAAAGATAGTTCACAACCTCACTTTCTGGTTCGCCGCCCATAAACACCTTTTCGAAGAAACCCATATTTCTGGCTCTTTCAGCGAGTGTTGGTGTGCCTCCAAAAGCAAAACGAACGCCGTTATTGTGCAAGTCATCCGCTGCTTCTGCGAATTCAGCCAGAAGTCGTTCACCTGTCTCCGGAGTTAGCCGGTAGGAAATACCTACTAGATCAGCTTTTTCCGCTTTCGCGGATGCAATCACCTGTTCAATCCGAACTGCAGGACCAAGCATCACTGTACGCCAACCAACAGATTCAGCTAAACGTTGTACCTTACTAATTCCGGCTATATGAACACATTCGCCTAGAGCGGCGAGAATCAGGGTCTTAGGCATCTATCCTCCAAATAATTGGAGAGCAGCCTGGCTGCTCTCCAATCACTGATCAAACAAAAATTCGTCTTAGGGTTATCCCTGAGGATGGTCAGTAGTATGAATAGAAAGCTGATCCAGCTCTTTTTGAGAATAATGCGATATCTCAACGTTGTCCTGAAGAAGCGTTGGGGGATCCGGGATCCATCTCATTCGACATCCAATAATATTTGCCATTATCAAGCGCATTATCCTCTCAGTTATTTATAGCATACTTTTTTCAAAAAATCGTGAAGAGCCAAGTTTGAATCTGACAAATCTCTTGATTATCGGTTATCTTTTTCCGATGTATACAAGACGAACCGATATACACTTAAGGTATACTTTGAGAGCGTCCCAAATTTTGCACACGAGGTAATTATGAGTCTCGATGAGGAGAAAGCACGTTGGGAGGAGAAGGTCATTAAACCAGTCTCCCAGAAGTTCAAAGAGAGGAAGGATCCATTCACCACGCCTTCCGGCATTCCACTGCCTGACGCGGCCATTCCCTCTGAGTTCGATTACATGGAGAAATTGGGGTTCCCCGGCGAATATCCATTCACGCGCGGCGTGCAACCGACTATGTATCGCAGCCGTTTTTGGACGATGCGCCAGTATGCCGGCTTCGCTAGCGCTGAGGAATCCAACAAGCGTTACCGCTATTTACTCGAACAGGGGCAGACTGGACTCTCGGTAGCGTTTGACCTGCCCACACAGATCGGTTACGACGCTGACGACCCCATGTCTCTCGGAGAGGTAGGCAAGGTGGGCGTGTCCATCTCATCACTGAAAGACATGGAAACCCTCTTTGATCAGATCCCGCTGGATAAGGTTTCAACCAGTATGACCATCAACGCTCCTGCCGCGGTGCTTTTGGCAATGTACATCGCTGTTGGAAAACGTCAGGGAGTGGATTCCAAGTTATTGCGTGGTACGATTCAAAACGATATCCTCAAGGAATACGTGGCCCGTGGCACGTACATATTTCCACCAGCACCCTCGCTCCGTCTGATCACTGACATCTTCCGATTCTGCAAGACAGACGTACCTAGTTGGAATACCATCAGCATTTCGGGTTATCACATTCGCGAGGCGGGTTCCACCGCTGTGCAAGAAGTGGCCTTTACTTTGGCCGATGCCATTGAGTACGTCAAAGCTGCCATTTCGGCTGGTCTTGAAGTGGATCAATTCGCTTCGCAACTCTCATTCTTCTTTGCCGCTCACAACGACATCCTTGAAGAGGTCGCCAAGTTCCGCGCGGCGAGGCGCTTGTGGGCGCAAATCATGCGCGAACGCTTTGGCGCCAAAGACCCAAAGTCGATGATGTTACGTTTCCATACGCAGACTGGCGGCTCCACACTCACCGCTCAGCAGCCCGAAAACAACATTGTTCGCGTCACCCTGCAAGCTTTGGCTGCTGTAATGGGAGGCACGCAATCGCTGCATACTAACTCGATGGATGAAGCCCTGTGGTTGCCCACCGAGAAGTCGGTCCGCACAGCGCTGCGTACCCAGCAGATCATTGCAAACGAATCTGGTATTGCCGATACCATCGATCCGTTGGCCGGATCATACGTGGTCGAATACCTGACGGACGAGATTGCGACCCGTGCCATGGAGTACATCAGGCGCATCGATGATCTGGGTGGTGCTCTCGCGGCTATTGAAAAGGGGTTCATGCAGAACGAGATTTCCGATGCCGCTTACAAGGCACAGCTCGCGGTCGAGAAGAAAGAACAAATCGTGGTGGGCGTCAACGCCTACCAGGTAGAAGAAAAAATGGAGCTTGAACGTCTTAAGGTCGATCCCTCCATCGAAGCCAATCAAAAGAAGCGCCTGGAAGAATTGAGAAATCAGCGTGACGCTGTCAAAGCCACTGAATTACTGGGCACGCTCGAAGCTGCCTCGAAGAAGAATGATAATCTGATGCCCCTTTTAATCACCTGCGTGGAAAGCGACCTCACCCTGGGTGAAATCTGTGGTGTACTGCGTAAGTCTTGGGGTGAATACCAACCGCCCGTTTGGGGCTGAAAGCATAGGAGAGAAAATGGCTAAAGTTACGAAGATCAATCATGTCGGTATCGCTGTTGCCAACGTCGACGAAGCCCTCAAGTTCTGGCGTGATATTTTGGGAATTGAACTTGACCACGTGGAGGACGTGCCCAGCTCGAAATCCAAAGTGGCGTTTTTACCAGTAGGTGATAGCGACGTGGAGCTGGTCTACCCGGCTTCAGAAGACGCGCCAATCAACAAATTCATCGCAGAACGCGGCGGTGGTATCCATCACCTATGTATCGAGGTTGATGATATCTCAGCCATGCTAACGAACCTGAAAGGAAAAGGTGTGCGCCTGATTGATGAGGAACCCAAGGTGATGCCCGGACGTAAGATGGCATTCATCCATCCGAAATCCACTGGTGGCGTGCTGCTGGAGCTTTATGAAGTAACGAAGTAAATGAAAAGAGGCCTTCAAACGAAGGCCCCTTTATTCTTAATTTTTTTTGGTTACTCAGCAGCAACCATCTGTGATTCTTCTTCCAACGCGACTTTTGCGCCGCGTTCCATGTTGACCTGAGTCAAAATAATGACGCCAGCAATGAAGAAGACGATCAACGAGGCGATACTCCAGCGTGATTGATTCATGATGCGCGAAACCACGCCGAAGATCAACGGGCCGAGGATGGAGGCAAATTTTTCGAAAACACTGAAGAAGCCGTAGAATTCAGCGGACTTGCTCTTCGGCATCATTTTACCGATCATCGATCGGCTTAAAGCCTGGCTGCCGCCCTGGACAGTAGCGACGGCTGCACCGAGCGCCCAGAATTGCCATTCATGATAAAGGAAGAACCCAGCGATGGCAATCAATGAATAGATGGCCAAGCTGAGGTAAATCGATTTCTTAGTGCCGAGTTTCTTTGCCAACCAGCCGAATAGATAAGCAAATGGCGCGGCCAGGAATTGGACCATCAATAGGGTGCCGATCAATGTAGTATTGCTAAAATTCAATTCTTTGCCGTAGATTGTGGCCATGGTGATGATGGTGCCAATGCCGTTGGCATAAACCCAGAAAGCAAGTAACCCAAGGGAAAGGTCACGGTATTTCTTCAATTCGGAGAAGGTACGCCCCAACCGTTTGAAACTGGCCTGGATGGGGTGAGCTTCATCTTCACCTACATCGATGCGACGTTCAGGTTCCTTAACACGTAGAAACAGCGGGATAGTAAAACCCAACCACCAAATGGCAACAGTAATAAACGAGAGACGGGTCATTAGACCAGTGGTCAATGAGGGAACCCAGGTAGGAACGAACATGATCATAACCAGGTTAATCGCTAGGAGTAAACCACCGCCGATATAACCCATCATGTAGCCTTTGGAAGAAACCTGATCGATCTCGTCTGCGTTGGCGACGTGGGGTAAAAGCGCGTCGTAATAAACAAGGCTGCCAGCAAAACCGATATTGGCAAAGATGAAAATGATCGAAGCGATGAACCATGATCCTTCACCGGTTGTAAAGAAGAGAAGGGCAGTGGAAATCACGCCAAGTCCCATAAAGAAGCCGAGGAATTTTTTCTTGGAACCACGGAAATCAGCCACCGCGCCGAGGATCGGGCTGATCACAGCGGCGATAAGAGCGGCAATCGCCGTAGTGAATCCCCATCGGCTGGTCATGAGGGCGCCAGCGTCACCAGGAGCGCCAAGGGTGGCATAGTAAACCGGGAAAACGGCTGCCATGATTGTTGTAGCAAAGGTTGAATTTGCCCAGTCGTACATCGTCCAGGCGGAAATTGCCCGGCGATGTTCCATCATGCTTTCTGATTGAGTCTTGCTAGCGATGGCCATATATCTTCCTTTTCATAAGAGTTTTGAATTATTATACAGTCTGTGCGATGTATAGTTGCCAAAATTTTCGATGGAATTCCCCTTTTTTTACGACGGATTTTTTACAACCCAATTGATTGTATGGTGTCTTTCAGGATTGTGGCTGATTTTTGCAAGCCGGCTACCTCTTTTTCATTCAAAGGAAGACGCATAAATTTTTTAACCCCATCGTGGCCAATGACACAGGGAAGGCTAAGGTAAACGTTGTCAATTCCGTAATAATCGTTGATCAACGTGGAAACGGAGAGAACAGTGTTTTGCCCCCGTAGGATGGCTTCACAAATTCGTACCAACCCCATGCCGATGCCGTAGAAGGTGGCTCCTTTACGTTCAATGATGTGATAAGCTGCGTCGCGGGTATTTTCGAAGATACGTTCATATGCCTGTTCATCGTATGATTCGCAGTTCATCTTGCAGTAATCAGTCAAGTTCATGCCGGCGATGTTGGCCAGCGACCAGACGGGTACTTCGCTGTCGCCGTGTTCGCCAATAATGTAGGCGTGCACACTGCGCGGGTCTACTCCGGCATGCTGGCTGAGCAGGTAACGGAAGCGGGCGGTGTCGAGAATCGTACCAGAACCGATGACGCGGTTGGCAGGCAGACCAGACAATTTCATTGCCGCGTAACTCAACACGTCCAACGGATTGGCAGCGATTAGCAGGATGCCATCGGGGTTCGCCTGGACAATCTGAGGAATGATCGATTGGAAAATGGCGTAGTTGCGTTTGACCAGATCAAGTCGAGTTTCGCCAGGTTTTTGAGCTGATCCAGCGGTGATCACGGTAATGGCTGCGCCAGCGCAGTCTGCATAAGTCCCGGCACGGATGCTGGTGGAGTGGGTGAGAGGAACGGCATGATTGAGATCCATGGCTTCGCCTTCAGCGCGTGCCTGGTTGTTATCGATCAACACAATCTGGGATGCCAATCCACTGCCTAGCAGGGCATAGGCAAACGTTGCTCCGACATTACCTACACCGACAATTGCGATCTTTACACGGGGTTCAGAGACATTCTTCATGGCAGCTCCTTATTTATGATATATTATACAATAATTATCTAAATAGGCAAATTCATAAACAACTGGAAAAATTGATGAATTTATAAGGATGATATAATCACGGCTTGATTTTTGTGATAGAATGGGGATGTAGAAAATTTGTTCAAATGGATTAATTATGACCTCTAACTGTATTCGTGTCGTTGGCGCTCGCTCTCACAACCTTAAAAATATCACTGTCGAAATCCCGCGCGACAAGCTGGTGGTGATCACCGGGCTTTCGGGTTCGGGAAAATCCTCACTGGCTTTTGATACGATTTTTGCTGAAGGACAACGCCGATATGTTGAGTCTCTCTCAGCGTATGCTCGCCAATTTCTTGGGCAAATGGAAAAACCGGACGTCGATTCGATCGATGGTCTGTCGCCGGCGGTTTCGATCGACCAGAAATCCACCTCGCACAACCCGCGTTCGACCGTTGGCACAGTAACCGAAATCTATGATTACATGCGTTTGCTCTTCGCGCGCGTGGGCATTCCGCACTGCCCGATCTGCGGTCGTGTCGTCGAAAAACAATCCGCCCAGGAAATTGTCGAGAAGATCCAAAAGATGCCTGAAGGAACCAAGCTGCTGATCCTGGCGCCAATCGTCCGGGCGCGCAAAGGCACTTACCAGGCAGTTCTGGATGAAATTCGTAAAGCCGGGTTCATACGTGTCCGTATTGATAATAAAGTTTATGGTCTCGAAGAGGAGATCGAACTTGATCGCTACAAGATACACACCATCGAGGCGGTGGTAGATCGTCTGGTGATTCGCTCATCAGAAGAGACCGAGGAAGGGAGAACCTTCCGCTCTCGTTTGACCGATTCCGTTGAGACTGCCTTGAAAGTTGGGGAAGGTTATCTGACCCTTCAGAACCTTTCGGTGGAACCCAACGAAGACATCCATTTTTCGGAGCATCTGGCATGTCCGGAGCACGGTATCAGTATTCCCGAAATCGAACCGCGTACTTTTTCGTTCAACACCCCGCACGGTGCCTGCCCCGATTGTCAGGGTCTGGGCAGTAAACTCGAGATCGATCCAGAGATGCTCATCCCGGATCGTGATCGTTCTCTGAACGACGGAGCCATTATTGCCCTCGAATGGAACGGCCCGCGCGATCAGGGTGGTTACTACTGGCAGATGGTCGAAGCCGTTGCTAAGGCGCACCATATCGATCTGGACGCATCGGTCAGTTCACTAAGCGAAGAGAAACTCAACCTGATCCTGTACGGGACTGGCAAGGAAGCGCTCACAGTCAAAATGGAAGGCAGGAATGAACGTCAAACTACTTTCCAGGCTGCTTTCGAGGGCGTTATCCCAAACCTAGAACGGCGTTATCGGGAGACGAACTCCGAGTACATTCGCAACAAGATCAGTGAATTTATGAGCGATCGACCCTGTCCAACTTGTAAGGGTGACCGTTTACGCCCTGAAGCCATGGCAGTGACTATTGATGGTCACAATATCGTGGAAGTCACCACCTGGCCTGTGAATCGAACACTTGAATTTGCGAAGAAATTATCCGAACCCGGTAAGGTTCTAACCAAGAGCCAGATCATTATTGCTGATCGTATCCTTAAAGAGATCGTAGCGCGGTTGGGTTTCCTGGTGGATGTTGGGCTGGATTACCTTACGCTCAACCGGCCGGCTGGGTCGCTTTCAGGCGGTGAAGCCCAACGTATACGTTTGGCCACTCAGATCGGTTCTCACCTGATGGGTGTGCTATACGTGCTGGATGAACCTTCCATCGGTTTACACCCACGCGATAATGGCCGTTTGCTTGAGACTCTGAAACATCTGCGTGACCAGGGGAATAGTGTTCTGGTGGTGGAGCACGACGAAGAAACCATCCGCTCTGCGGATTGGATCCTTGACCTCGGTCCAGGAGCGGGCGAGCATGGCGGTGAAGTCGTGGCGGAGGGAACTGTCGAAGAAATTTTAACTCACCCAAAAAGCCTGACTGGCGCGTATCTCTCTGGTCGAAAACAAGTACCCCTTCCGAAGAGACTGCACCCACGCAATGGCAAGATGCTCAAGATCATCGGAGCGACCGAGAACAACCTGAAGAACCTTACCGTCGAGATTCCACTCGGGCAATTTGTCTGCATCACTGGGGTATCCGGCTCTGGTAAATCCACCCTGATGGTGGATGTGCTCTACAATCTCCTTGCTAAAGAGCTTAACCGTGCCCATACTCAACCAGGCAGATTCGAAAAGATCGAAGGCTTAGAGTATCTGGACAAAGTGATTAATATCGATCAATCGCCAATTGGCCGTACACCGCGATCAAACCCAGGCACTTATACTGGTATATTCGACGAAATCCGCAAGCTGTATGCAGGCTTACCCGAAAGTAAAATGCGTGGGTACAATTCCGGACGCTTTTCTTTCAACATCCACGGCGGACGCTGCGAAGCCTGTCAGGGGCAGGGGCAGTTACGCATCGAGATGCAATTCTTGCCGGATGTTTACGTACCGTGCGATGTCTGCCATGGTGCCCGCTTTAACCACGAGACTCTGCAAATTAAGTTCAAAGGGTTATCCATTGCCGATTTATTGGATACTACAGTCGAAAAAGCACTGGATTTGTTCACGAACATTCCATCGATTCAATCCAAGTTGCAGGTATTGAAGGAAGTGGGGTTGGGATATGTCAAGATTGGACAACCGGCAACAACCCTGTCCGGAGGTGAGGCGCAACGTGTCAAACTGGCCAGGGAACTGTCAAGACGGGCGACCGGGAGAACGCTCTACGTATTGGATGAGCCCTCAGTTGGCTTGCATGCCGCTGATGTCCACATGTTGATCGATGTTTTGCAGCGTTTGGTGAATTCTGGGAATTCGGTACTGATCATTGAACATAACCTGGATATCATCAAGGTGGCTGACTACATCATTGATCTCGGACCAGAAGGTGGAGACCGTGGCGGGGAGCTGATCGCATGTGGTACGCCAAAACAAATTTGTGAGGCGGAGAACTCGTATACGGGTAAATTTTTACAGGATTACTTGAAATTACATCATCAAGAAATTAAGTAAGTTGACTTGAAGCTAATAAAAAGCCCTCGCAATGCGCGAGGGCTTTTTATAGTAAATCAATGCTTGCGGATTAGCCTAATGATCAGAAGCAAGATTACTGCTCCACCGAAGGCGACCAACAGAGAGGTCCAGTTCAACCCTGTGACTGCCACACCAAGGTGCAGGAAACCAGCAATCCAACCACCTAAAAGGGCACCAACAACTCCGATGATCAAATTGCTGACCAATCCGGAACCGTGTCCTTTGACCACTTTACTGGCAAGCCATCCTGCTACCAGTCTAATTACGATCCAAGCGCCAATGTTCATATTTATAGCCTCCAAAGACTTTTATGAATTAATTATTGCAGTTACAAGTCAGCCATTTGTACGGTTCCCTTAAAAGTTAATCAAATTATTAAATATTTCAAAGCTTTTCCCAAGGCAATTCCCGTATCATCATTAATGTATTGGGAAACGGGAACCCAATCTCATGTCTCTCCTTTTAGGGATTAAAGCAATTCACCGGCGCTCTCCTCCGCCGGTGAATGCGTTTAATCTGTGTTTTCAGAGCAACGAATCAATAACAGAAGTCATTTCAAATGGTTTCACAACCGGTTCGTATCGATCTATGAAATTCCCATTTCGGTCAATTAAAAATTTTGTGAAATTCCATTTGATGTTGTTACCCAATAATCCCTTTTTCTGTGATCTTAGATATTTAAATAACGGGTGCGCGGATTTGCCATTGACCTCGATCTTGGAGAATATGGGAAAAGTGACTCCGTAGTTTACTTTACAAAAAGTTTGAATCTCATCATCTGAACCGGGTTCCTGGTGAGCGAATTGATCGCATGGAAATGCAAGAATCTCCAGACCCCGGGCGTGGTATTTCTCATAAAGCCTCTGCAGGTCTTCGTATTGAGGAGTGAATCCACATTTACTGGCAGTATTAACAATAAGAAGAACATTACCCTTGTGATCTGCAAGGGATATTTCTTTCCCTGAAGCAGCTTTTACCTTGAATTCATAAATTGACATTAGATCCTCCGTCTCTTTCTTATCATTCTAGCAATAATCCCCTCGATATTCTATCTGTAGAGCAAAAACCCTATACAAAAAAATCCAGTGAAGTCACTGGATTTTTTTCGAATCATCTCTAAAGTTAATCTTTTCCGGTATTGCCGTTGACCGCGCGACCCATACCGATATATTTAAAGCCCAGCTTTTTCATAGTGTCCGCGTCCCAAAGGTTTCGCCCATCGAGCAGCACGGGAGTTTTCATGGCATCGTGGATTTTGGTGAAGTCGAGTTGTGAAAATTCATTCCACTGCGTGGCCAGAAGGAGCGCATCTGCATTTTCTGCAACAGAATAAGCATTGTCGCACAACTCAACGTGTGAGAATACCTTGGCAGCATTTTCCATTGCCTGAGGATCATAGGCACGAATTCGAGCGCCTTCATTTTGTAGCAAGTGGATTATTTCAATAGCAGGGGCGTCGCGAATATCGTCCGTATTTGGTTTGAAGGAGATACCTAACACACCGATTGTCTTGCCCTGCAAGCTGCCCAACGCTTTGCGTAATTTCATCACAGCACGGCGGCGCTGATTGCGATTAATTTCCATCACTGCCTGCAATAATTGAGGATGGGTACCGTGCAATACGGCCATGTGTTCCAACGCTTTCACATCCTTTGGAAAACAAGATCCACCCCAGCCCAAGCCAGCATCGAGGAAACTTGGGCCGATGCGCTTGTCGTAGCCCATTCCACGGGCGACTTCTGATACATCCGCGCCAAGTTCTTCACAAATATTTGCGATTTCATTAATAAAAGAGATACGGGTAGCAAGAAACGCATTGGATGCGTATTTCACCATTTCTGCTGTCCGTAAATCTGTGATCATGATGGTACAACGAAGAGGTTGGTAGAGCGCAGCCACTTTTTCAGCGGCTTCTTTGTGCAAACTGCCAAGAACAACACGATCGGGGATCATGAAATCGTTGATCGCGGATCCCTCACGAAGGAATTCCGGATTGGAGACGACACTGAATTCGAGAGGGCGATTTCCCCTCTTTTCCTTGATCACATCCGCCACCCAGTCTCCGGTACCGACGGGAACAGTGGATTTATTGATGACGATAATTGGCCAATCAACATGATCGGCGATGGCTTCCGCAGCAGCGCGGACGTATTGAAGGTCGGCCTCTCCATCATTTCCGGAGGGTGTGCCCACGGCGATAAACGCGTATTCTGCATTTGCCAGCGCTTCGGGGTAATCGGTGCTGAAGCGGAGCCTGCCAGCTTGAACGTTGCGTTCAACAAGCTGCTCGAGCCCAGGCTCATAGATTGGCATTTGACCCTGTTTCAGTTTTTCAATACGGGTATGGTCCACGTCCAAACAGGTCACGTCATTGCCCAGGTCCGCGAAACAAGTCCCGGTAACCAAGCCAACATACCCGGTCCCTACAACGCACAATTTGCTCATAAGTTCACTCCAATGTACATACAGATTTCATTTGCGGTAATTCTACCATGAGGAGGGCTTCAAATTTTAGAAGATATCAAGACCATATTTGCCCTCGATTGTATAATATTTAAAAAAGACTTTTGAAAGGATGACCTATGCCTGCGAGAGTGATCGATGGAAAAGCAATTGCCGAGCAAATTCGTATTGAAGTTGCGACAATTGTCGACAAGCGAGTAAAAGCTGGAAAACCCCGCCCGGGACTGGCTACTGTCTTGGTGGGGGAGAACCCGGCATCGCAATCTTATGTAAAGTCAAAACAAAAAGCGTGTGCAGAGGTTGGGATTGAATCATTTGGTCATGAGTTACCTGAGAATGCCAGCCAAAAAGAGGTCGAAAATCTGGTAACCGAGTTGAACAAAGACCCCCGGGTGAACGGCATCCTGGTTCAATTGCCCCTTCCAAAAGGGTTGATCGAGGAAGATGTACTCAGGTTGATCTCGATCGAAAAAGATGTCGATGGCTTTCATCCAGTCAATATCGGACGGTTGGCGCAAAAAGGGCGTGATCCCTTTTTTGTGCCATGCACACCAGCAGGGGTGATGTACATGCTTAACCGCGAGCTTCCGACGCTCGAGGGAGTAAATGCGGTTGTTTTGGGTAGATCGAATATTGTGGGAATGCCGGTGGCATTGTTGTTGGTACGCGCCAATGCGACGGTGACGATTTGCCATTCTCGCACCAAAGACCTGGCAAATGTTGTTCGCCAGGCGGATGTGTTGGTAGCGGCAGTTGGCAGAGCGGAAATGGTACGTGGAGATTGGATCAAACCTGGCGCGGTGGTGATTGACGTGGGGATCAATCGTGTAGAAGATTCCAGCCGTCCAAAAGGGTACAGGTTGGTGGGAGATGTAGCTTATGATGAAGCTGCCCAGGTTGCCGGAGCGATCACGCCGGTACCTGGCGGAGTTGGGCCAATGACCATTGCCATGCTACTAAAAAGCACTCTTCACGCTGCTGAACTCGCAGATTGATAATTGACGAATGGCTGGCTACAAAACCTGCCGTTTTATTCATAATTACTTATTGTCTGACAATTGACAATTACAGAAAAAGTGTTAAACTGATTGTGTAATTGTCTGACAAGTCCATCCATTTATTTATTTACATTTGGCACAGGATCGAAAAAAGATGACCACTCTGTTGATCAAGCATGCTCAATTACTTGTGACCATGGATGACCACCGCCGGGAAATTCCGGATGGTGGTCTTTTTATTCGCGATGGATTCATTGAACAGGTTGGAAAGACGGGTGATCTCACCCAAAATGCCGATGAAGTCATCGACCTGACCGATCATATTGTCCTCCCCGGTTTGGTGAACACGCACCATCATTTCTATCAAACTTTGACAAGGGTTGTTCCGGCGGCACAAAATGCCAATTTATTCAACTGGCTGACCACTCTTTACCCGATTTGGGCGCGGATGACTCCGGAAGATATTCGAATCTCGACTCAAACAGCATTAGCCGAACTGGCTCTTTCGGGTTGCACGACCGCTTCTGATCATCTTTACCTGTTCCCGAATGGTTCAAAGCTCGATGATGAGATCGACGCGGCAGTAGAAGTGGGGATCCGTTTGCAAGCTTCACGCGGCTCGATGAGCCTTGGCCAAAGCAAAGGCGGATTGCCCCCTGACAGCGTAGTAGATTCAGAAGATAAGATCCTCGAAGATTCTGAACGGGTAATTCAAAAGTATCATGATCCGAAACCAGGCGCGATGGTGCAGATCGTTCTGGCTCCGTGTTCACCTTTCAGTGTTACCGGTGAATTGATGAAGGAATCTGCCAAAATGGCGCGTAAGTATGGTGTTCACCTTCACACGCATCTGGCAGAAACCGAGGATGAAGAACAATTCACGATTGAGAAATTTGGTTATAAACCGGTCGCCTATATGCAGTCTGTGGATTGGGTGGGAAAGGATGTATGGTTCGCTCACTCGGTCCATGTCTCAAAAGAAGAAGTCGATGTTTATGCCCGCGAGGGTTGTGGCGTAGCCCATTGTCCATCGTCAAATATGCGTCTGGCTTCAGGAATCGCTCCGCTACGTGAATTTATGAAAGCTGGTGTAAAAGTTGGCCTGGGCGTGGACGGCTCAGCCAGCAATGATGGTTCACATTTATTGGCTGAAGCGCGTCAGGCGATGCTCCTGGCTAGATTACGCGCTGGATTAGAAGGAGCATCTTTGTCTTCCACGGGCAGCGAGATATTAACCGCCCGAGAGGCTTTGGAACTTGCAACACGGGGAGGAGCGAGTGTACTTGGTCGCAATGACATCGGTTCTCTCGAAGTTGGAAAATGCGCAGATTTTATAGCAATCAACCTGAATCGTCTGGATTACGCCGGCGCACTGCATGATCCCCTGGCAGCCGTAGTTTTCTGCCAACCTCAGGGAGTCGATCTGAATGTTGTCCACGGAAAAACAGTGGTCCAGAACGGCAAACTGGTTGGTTTAGATGTACCGAGGCATGTTGAAAAACATAACCGGGCCGCACGGCGCTTGCTCGAAGGATAGAAATGGAATTCATAATTCAAATGGATCACCGGATGGTGTACTAAATGGGAATGGATTCATTCTGGCTTCAAAACGCTCGTGAACTCGTCGACTGTGCCATGGGGCGATTACCGGCTGACCTGGTGATTCGCGATGGTAAATGGGTTTGTGTCCAGACCGGCGAGATCATCCCAGGGACTGATATCGCCATTCGCAGCGGTCGTATCGCTTATGTAGGCGAGGACGCTACTCATACGATCGGTAAGCAGACGCGAGTGATCAATGCCAAAGGAAGGTACCTGGTACCGGGATTGCTGGACGGCCACATGCACGTGGAATCGGGGATGGTAACCGTCACCGAATTCGTCAAGGCGGTTGTTCCCCACGGTACGACAGGCATGTTTGTCGATCCGCATGAGATCGCCAATGTTTTTGGTCTGCGTGGTGTCAGATTGATGGTCGATGAAGCAGCCAGACAACCCATCCATGTGTTTGTACAGATGCCATCTTGCGTCCCCTCAGCCCCAAAATTCGAAACTCCCGGAGCGGTTTTAGGACCGATTGAAATAACTGAAGCCATGACCTGGCCGGGAATAATCGGGTTGGGTGAGATGATGAATTTCCCAGGTGTGTTTATGGGTGATGATAAAGTTCACGCAGAGATGTCTGCCACCCGCTGCGCAGGGAAAGTCATCGGCGGTCATTATGCGTCACCGGATTTGGGCAAACCTTTCCATGGTTACCTGGCAGGGGGGCCGCAGGATGACCACGAAGGGACTACAACCGAGGATGCAGTAGCCCGGGCACGTCAGGGGATGAAGGTGATGATGCGTTATGGATCAGCCTGGCATGATGTGGCAACTCAGGTGAGAGCCATCACTGAAAAAGGCCTGGATCCACGTGGTTTCATATTATGCACGGATGATAGCCATTCACAAACCCTTGTGGATGAGGGTCACATGGATAGGGTATTGCGCCATGCGGTTGAGCAAGGCCTAGATCCGATCATTGCCATCCAAATGATGACGATCAACACTGCCGAGCACTTTGGGGTATCGAGAGAGATGGGGCTGATAGCTCCGGGCAGATATGCAGATATTCTCATCGTGAATGACTTGAAGAAATTCGAGGTAGAGGTTGTCTTTGCTAAAGGAATCGAAGTCGCGCATAATGGTAAATTACTTATCGATATGCCCACAATTGTTTACGAAGATTGGGTGTGTCAATCCGTCCATTTGAAACGACCCTTGACCCCTGATGATTTTGTTTATCATACAGACGACACGGGGAAAGTAACCGCTCATGTGATCGGAGTGATTGAGAATCAGGCACCGACCAGGCATTTGAAATTTTCAATGACAGTCGAAAACAAAGAGGTCAAAGCTGATCCATCGCGTGATATTGCGAAAATCGCTCTGATTGAACGACATGCTGCCACAGGTAAGATGCAAATAGGATTTGTTTCAGGATTCGGGTTCACTGATCACTGCGCTGTTGGAACAACTGTTGCCCATGATTGTCACCAGATGATCGTGGTGGGCACAGATGAGATTGATATGGCGCTCGCGGCAAATTCCCTGGCGGAATGCGGGGGAGGTCAGGTAGTTGTCAAGAATGGAAAAGTGATAGGGAAAGTTGATTTGCCCATTGCAGGTTTAATGTCGAACGAATCAGCTGCCGCTGTGGCAAAAAAGGCAGCGACAGTGCTAGATGGTTATGTTAAATGTGGATGTAGCCTGAATAATCCGAATATGCAGTTAAGTCTCTTAGCATTGGTGGTCATTCCGGAATTGAGAATCAGCGACCTTGGATTGGTCGATGTAACCCGTTTCGATTTTATACCCGTAACCGAAGCGGAGAAATGAAAGCAGGAAACTAATGATGATAGATGTAGAAAAGCAAACAAAATTGGAGTCAAATCATCCATTTCAAAGATTGCAAAATGAACTTGCGCAATTGATCAATAACGCAGAAGCTGGTAGTCGTCTACCTGCAGAACCGGATCTGGCAAAACTACTTGGAGTCTCGAGGGCAACGTTACGAGAAGCCATGCGCACGTTCGAAGGGCAGGGATTAGTTAGACGACGACAGGGTGTGGGTACTTTTGTGGTTGGACAGGCAAAAATCATCGACACCGGGCTGGAAGTACTGGAGAGTATTGAAACTCTTGCGAAGAAAATCGGCTTGCCAGTTTCAATGGGCGAAGTTCTGGTCACAGAAGTACTTGCCAATAGAGAAGAAAGCGAAGTTTTTAATATACAAGAAGCAACTCCACTATTAAAAGTTGCTCGTGTCATTCTGGCAGACGATCGTCCTGTGGCTTACCTGACAGATATTCTTTCCAAGGATCAGATTCCGGAATCCGATCTACTTGCTAGTTTCACCGGTTCGGTGCTTGACCTGATGTTGCGCAAAGGTAGTCCGCGGTTGAGTAAATCTTTCACGGATATTCAGGCAGTCTCAGCTTCTGCCGAGATTGCTAAAAAATTGGAGATTCAACGCGGCGATGTTTTGCTTCAGTTTATCGCCCGGTTGTATGATGAATCTGGACATGTTGTCGATTATTCAAGTAGCTATTTCCTGCCGGGTTATTTTCGCTTCCATGTCGTTCGCAAAGTCGAACAGTCGAATGGTCTTGGATAGGAATAAGTAGCAGGAGAGGAGGAACCGTTATATAAAGTTAATTGGCTGGAAAATTTTCAGCGATGATTGATTAAATAAACCACTTTATAGGAGATTTAAAATGCGTAGTTTTGCAGGTCGTGATATTCTGTCATTAAAAGATTTCGAACGTGAAGAGTTCTTCCACGTATTCGAAACCGCGGATGAAATGGCACCGATTGCCAAGAGCCGCCGCAATTCTGATCTTTTGGCTGAGAAAACCATGGTAACCGCTTTTTACCAGCCCAGCACTCGCACTCGCCTGGCTCATGAAGCCGCCATGCACCGCCTTGGCGGTCACGTGACCGGTTTCTCTGATGCCAAAATGACTCGCGCTGGTGATTGGTATCAGGAATCGATCAAAGATACCGTAAAAATGCTCGAATACTACGGTGATGTCATCGTGATGCGTCACTTCCAGCAGGGCGCTCCAATGGAAGCCGCCAAATGGTCATCAGTTCCCATCATCAATGGTGGCGATGGTTGGGGTGAACACCCCACCCAGATCCTTACTGATCTCTACACTGTGCTAACCGAAAAAGGTACCATCGATGGGTTGAAATGGCTCGCTGTCGGTGATATGCGCATGCGCACCATGCACTCTCTATCTTATGCTCTGACCCAGTTTGATTGCCCGATCACCTACGTAGCTCCCCCCGAAATGACCCTCACCGACGAGTTCAAGGCTGAACTCAAACAATACAACCTGAACTTCAAAGAAGCAGAACACGTGGAACAGGCCATTGCTGAAGCTGACGTCATACTCGTTGAACCAGTCGTTCAGCCTGATTACACCAAGAGCCGCCAGGAAGCCGGCGAACACGGAATGACCCCCGCGAATTACAAGATCACCCGTGAGTTGTTGAGCACCAAGGCAAAATCTGATGCCATCCTGCTTCACTCGCTGCCCCGCATGGATGAGATTCCTTCGGATGTCGATATCACCCGCTGGTCTCGTTACTGGCAAGAAGCCTTCAACGGTGTAGTCATGCGTATGGCACTACTTGCTCTTGTTTTGGGTAAAATGGAATAGTAGAGTTCAAAATCACCCCGGAGAGGGAATTAGCCCTCTCCGAGGTGGAAAAGGATACTGGAGGAATTATGCAAAGCTTTTTACATGGACGAGATTTGATTGGTGATCTTGATTTCTCAAAAGAGGAAGTCGAAACCGTACTTGACGTTGCTTTTGATTTAAAGCGAAAACGCGCGTTGAATGAACTTACCCCCTATCTGCGCGATAAAGTGCTGGCAATGCTGTTCTTCTTTAGCAGTACCCGCACCCGCGGCTCCTTCGAAGCCGGCATGGCACATCTCGGAGGGCACGCTGCTTTTATTGAATCACGCACTACGCAGATCAGCCACGGCGATACACCCAAAGAGATTGGTGAGATATTCGGTCGTTATTATGATGGTATTGCCATTCGCCATGTCGACTGGGGAATTGGTAATGGATATTTGAATGAAGTTGCCAAGGCCTCCCGAGTACCCATTTTGAATATGCAGTGTGATATTTACCATCCTTTCCAGTGCCTGGCTGACTTGATGACCATCGTGGAGAAGAAAGGCCGTGATCTGCGTCGCAAGAAGATGGTTGTTTCCTGGGCATACGCCGCTTCTTACCAGAAACCAATGTCCGTTCCTCAATCGCTTGTATTACAAATGCCACGTTTTGGAATGGATGTCGTCCTGGCCCATCCACCTGAATTCAAACTCATGCCCGAGATCATGGATCAGGCTCGTGAACAAGCCAAGAAATTCGGTACCAACTTCACTGTTGTCGATGACATGGACGAGGCTTTCAAAGACGCTGATATCATTTATGCCAAGTCATGGGGAGCCATGGTTCACACACCCGATCCGGATGAGGGTGCCAAGATCATTAAGAAATATGAGAGCTGGATTACTGACGAACGCCGTATGAAGCTTGCCAAACCGGATGCGATTTACATGCATCCGTTACCTGCTGACCGTAATATTGAAGTTACCGACGGCGTGATGGATGGACCACAGTCTGTGGTATATGATGAAGCCGAAAACCGCATGCATGTTCAGGAAGCGGTCATGGCTTTAACAATGAGCTAAAGTATTTATATAAAGGATAGTAATCGAATGGTAAAAAAATTAGCAGTAGTCGCAATTGGCGGTAACTCTCTCATTCTTGATCCAAAGAAAGTCACCGTTGAAGATCAGTACACAGCCGCCGCAGAAACTTCAAAACATATTGCAGATATGATTGAAGCTGGTTGGGATGTAGCCATTGGTCATGGCAATGGTCCACAGGTGGGTTTCATCCTGCGACGATCAGAGATCGCAGCAAAGACAGCCGGGATGCACGAGGTTCCTCTGGATGTTTGCGGTGCTGACAGCCAGGGAGCCATTGGGTATGCCATCCAGCAGACCCTGCAAAACGAATTAATCAGCCGCGGGATTAAAAAATCTGTTGCTACAGTTGTTACCCAGGTCAAGGTTGATAAGAACGATAAAGCCTTCTTAAACCCAACAAAACCCATCGGTGGTTTCATGGAAGAAGCTGAAGCCAAGAAACGTGAAGCTGAGTTGGGATGGAATATTGTCGAAGACGCCGGTCGCGGCTGGCGCCGTGTTGTTGCCTCCCCAATCCCACAAGAAGTGGTTGAGATCGATGCTGTCAAGGAATTGATTGATGCAGGTACAGTGGTTATCACTGTTGGCGGCGGCGGCATTCCTGTTATCGATAATGGCAAGGGGGGCTGCATTGGTACCGCTGCTGTGATCGATAAAGATTTCGCGAGCAGCCTATTGGCCCGCTTGATCAAGGCTGATCTCTTTGTCATCTCGACAGCTGTTGAAAAAGTAGCCATCAATTTTGGAAAACCTGATCAGAAATGGCTTGACCGCCTCACCCTGTCGGAAGCCAAAGCTTACCTCGCTGAAGGCACGCATTTCGCCAAGGGATCGATGGCTCCAAAGATTCAGGCTGTCATCATGTATCTTGAGAACGGTGGCAAGGAAGCCCTTATTACAAACCCAGAAAACATCGGGCGAGCTTTGAAAGGTGAGACCGGTACCTGGATCGTACAAGATTAGTGGTCTATTGCTCTGCCTGTCGGATACGACAGGCAGAGCTTGTAATTCTGATAGAATGTCAGACTAGAACCTTAAAATTATTCATATTTTAAGTTGTATAGACGAGTTGATTGTGTACAATATTGGGTATGGTTTCTGAAAGAGAATAGAAATCAGGCTTGCAACATTCTCTTCGTTTGATAAAAATGCAACTTCAGCCAAGAAAGGAGGTGAAGTTAACAAAGTTAGCTTGCTTCCAGTTTTTCGTTTTTTAAAACCAATGTTCAATTTCCCAGGAGGAGAATAATGTTTTCAAAACGTGCTTGGCTCGTTGTTAGTCTGTTCCTTATCATGGCTCTTGTATTAACTGCTTGCGGTAAAACCGCAGCAACTGCTACATCGGAAGCCACCTGTGGTGCTGATGAATTCTGCATCGGTATTCTATTGGTTGGTCCTGCCTCAGACGGCGGTTGGTCGCAGGCAACCTATGAAGGCGTGAAATATGTGGTCGACCACATTGAAAAATCAGCCTTCCTGTATGCAGAAAATGTCTTCTCTGATCCGAATACAACAGTTGCCCAATACGCTGAGAATTTGCTTTCCCGCGGCGCCAAAGTCATCATCTTCAACTCGGATTCCATGAAAGACGGAGTGATCGAATTCTCTGCCAAACACCCCGATGTTCCCGTGATCTTCCTCTCCGGCGATTTCGCCTGGAAAGAAGGCAAGAACTATGATGCTTCCATGAAGATGGAAAGCGACATCATGGGTCAAATTGAATACGGTAAGATGATGGCTGGCTGCGCAGCCGCCTTGACCACCAAGACCGGCAAAATCGGTTTCCTTGGCCCGTTGACCAATGATGAAACACGACGTCTGGCAAATGCCGCTTATTTAGGCGCCAACTACTGCTGGAAGAATGTCCTTGGTAACACCACCGCGTTGGACTTCAAAGTTGTTTGGATTGGTAACTGGTTCAATATTCCAGGTACAACACTTGATCCTACGCAGGTTGCTGACGATTTCTTCAATAACAATTATGATGTTGTAATCTCCGGAATCGATTCAACCGAAGCGGTTACCGAAGCAAAGAAATACCAGGATCAGGGTAAGGAGGTCTTCGCAGTCCAGTATGATTATGAAAATGCCTGTGATGGCGCTCCGAAAGCATGCCTTGGCGTTCCGTATTTCAACTGGGGTGTCATGATGCTGCCCGTAATCCAATCCGTAAAGGATGGTACTTACGAGCGTTCATTCACATGGGGCGCACCCTATTGGGCTAACATCAATGATCCAGATAAATCTGCCGTAGGTTTCAAGAAGAGCGATGGCCTGACTGCCGATGCAGCCGCCAAACTTGATGCTTTTATCGCCGAACTGGCAGGTGGTTTGAATTTGTGGACTGGCCCGATCAATTACCAGGATGGAACTGTTTACCTGGCTGATGGTGTTGTTGCCACTGATCAAGAAATTTGGTACATGCCGCAGTTACTCGAAGGCATGACCGGCGAAAGTGTTTCCAAGTAATGTGTTCTGAGGAGGGAAGGCAAGGGAACTTGCCTTCCCTCAATAAATCCTTATTCGAATAAGAGTGAGGTTCGATGGACGTTGAATTACAGAACATTCAGAAAACATTTGGCAAGGTCCATGCGAATAACGATATTTCAATGATCGTCCGGTCTGGTGAAGTACAAGGCATTCTGGGTGAAAATGGGGCTGGAAAAAGCACTCTGATGAAAATCCTCTCTGGCTTTTTCAAGGCGGATTCCGGGAGTATCTTACTTGGAGGAAAAAAGGTCGTGATTTCCTCTCCGGCAGATTCCGTCCGGTTGGGGATTGGAATGCTTCATCAAGATCCATTGGATTTTCCACCCATGAAGGTTTTGGATAATCTGATTACCGGTAGCCATGAGGGTATGTTCCCGAACAGAAAGAAAGTTATTCGTGAATTTCAAGAACTTCAACGGCAATTCAATTTCACCATCTCTCCCGATGTTTATGTTGATTCCTTGACGGTTGGTGAGAGACAGCAATTGGAAATACTTCGGCTATTATGGTTGGGAGCTGAAGTCTTGATTCTCGACGAGCCAACTACTGGTATTTCGGCAGAGCAAAAACAGCAGTTGTTTTCCATGGTTAAGTTACTATCAAAGCAGGCAAAAGTTATTTTCTTCGTCACGCATAAACTAGAAGAGGCTGAATCACTATGTTCGCAAATTGCGGTATTCAGACAAGGGAAGAATGTAGGACAAGTGCTCCCTCCTTATGATACCGATAAATTAGTTTCGATGATGTTTGGTAAAACTCTGGACAGAAAAAGTAGAAGTACTTACTCTCAGGATTGTTCAAATTTTGAAATCGAAAACCTGAAGATAGATGATATCCGTGTGCCTATCAAGAACGTCAATTTCTGTATTAACAAGGGTGAGGTGATTGGTCTTGCGGGAATGGAAGGATCGGGTCAGTCAATCATTCTCCGAACCCTGGCTGGTCTTGTCCGTCCGTCTGGCGGACATATTTGGATAAAGGATGATAAGGGAAGTAAGAAAGACCTGGTCGGTAAGCATTATTTCACTTTTCGTGATGCTGGCATCTCATTCTTACCGGCGGCACGCTTGGAAGAAGCACTGATCGCTGGATTAAATTTAAAAGAACATTTTATCCTTGCGGAGAAACAGAAAGGTTTGTTCATTGACAATAAATCAGCTGAACAATTGACACAAACTAGGATTAAAGATTTTAACATCAAAGGCACAGGCGAAAATACAATTGAATCGTTATCTGGTGGAAATCAACAGCGGGCGGAATTGGCACTTCTAAGGCAACCATTGAGATTGCTTTTACTTGAGCATCCTACACGTGGTTTGGATATCGAATCGGCGCAATATATTTGGCAAAAGATGCAAAAAAGGTGCGCGGAAGGTGCAAGCGTGATCTTTGTGTCGTCTGATCTGGATGAAATCATTAATTACAGCAATCGAATTCTGGTGTTCTATGGTGGTCGGGTTTCAAAACCATTGGATGCTTCCAAAGTGACAGTTGACGACCTGGGGCAGTTGATTGGCGGAAAAGGTTGGGAATAATTGCGAAAGGATATGGAGATGACCACTCACGAAACAAATTCCAAACCCAACCGGACCAATTGGATCTACTGGTTATTGACCAACCGGGTTTCATCATTATTCATTGCTGTGATTCTGGCTTTGCTCTTTACCTGCTTGGTTATCCTTGTGATCAAAGCCGATCCAATTAAATTGTTCAAAGTTCTATATACAGGCTCTTTGGGTTCGATGGATGCCATAACACAGGTATTACAATCTTGGGTGCCCATGGTTTTGGCTTCTCTTGGTTTAATGTTCACTTTTACCGCAGGATTATGGAATATTGGTATGGAGGGCCAGATTGAAATTGGTGCAATTTTCTCTTATGGGGTAATGCGCATTTTCATGTTCGCTGACCCGACCAGCAATCTGGCAAGTGTCCCCGGTGGATGGGTTATTGTCCTTTCAATTCTAGCGGGAATCTTTGGAGGGGCGATTTGGGCTTTGCTTGTTGGACTGCTGAAGAATTTTGGCGGTGTAAATGAGATCTTCGGGGGATTGGGTTTCAACTTCATCGCTCATGCAATAATGCTCTACCTCGTTTATGGCCCGTGGAAGCCTACCGGCGTGGCCAATGGAAGCACGAAAATGTTACCGGCACAATATTGGATGCCCCAATTAACTGGATCCTATTTGAGTTTATGGTCTCTTGGAATCGCAGTGGTGGCTGTGGTAATCGTAACCATCGTTTTACAGGGGACCCATTTTGGTCTCAAATTGAAAGCGGTTGGTAAAAATAATAAATCCTCTTTCTTGTTGGGTATACCAACCAATAGATATATGTTGCTGTCGTTCATTTTGTGTGGCATATTTGCGGGTCTTACCGGTGCCATGCAAGTGACCTCTTTCAACCATGTATTGAATTATAAAATTTCTGGCGGTTATGGATACATGGGTTTGATGGTGGGCATGTTGGCGAATATCCAGCCATTGGTAACTGCGCCCATCGCGTTCGTTTTTGTCGCATTGACCAAAGGTGCCGCGGGTTTGGGTATGGATATGCACCTTGATTCAAATCTGTCTGGTGTTATTCAAGGTACTTTGGTTTTATTCGTGCTGGTGATGAATGGCGTGCGCAAGATTCTGACCAAGAAGTATAAAGGAGCAAAATGGACAGCGCGGTAATCAACAGTATTGCTTCGATTATTGCCTGGTCAGCGCCGGTGATATTTGGCGTGATCGGCGAAACAATAACAGAACGGGCGGGGGTTATGAACCTTTCGCTAAACGGAAGCTTGATCCTCACTGCCATGGTGGGGTTTGTGGTAGCCACCAATACGGGCAGTTTTTTACTTGGCTTTATCATTGCAGCTCTGGTGGGCTCGCTAATTGCGTTACTCATCGCCGTACTGAACATCGAACTGAAACAATCACAGGTCGCGGTGGGTTATGTGCTGGCAATGTCGACCCAAAGTCTGGCATATTTTCTCGGCGCCTCTTATGTTGGCAAACCGGTACTGGCGTTACCACAAATTGAGATCCCTCTACTTTCATCCATTCCATTTGTTGGGCCAATATTGTTCGACCAAACATTGGTGACATATCTTAGTTATTTGTTGATTATTGTCTGTTATATCTGGCTATTCAAAACGCATCAGGGTCTGGTGCTTCAAGGTATTGGTGAACGTCCTTCAGCAGCCTATATCCGTGGCGCGAACGTCAACCGGCTGCGCTACATTTACACAGCCATTGGGGGCGCTTTGGTGGGTGTGGGCGGTGCGCTTTACTCACTGAGCGTAAAAACGTGGAATGGACAACTTTCAGGTCTGGATGGTATTGGTTGGATCATCCTGGCAATTACTATCTTTGGCGGCTGGCATCCCATCAAAGGCGCGTTGGGTTCGTATCTCTTTGTTGTATTACAATACCTGGGTATTGTCCTACAACCTCTGATGCCTAACGTCAATTCGCGCGTCCTCCAGGTGGCACCTTTCCCATTGATGATACTGGCTTTACTGTTCGTCAATATCGGTAATGCTGATTGGGTGGATCGGACTCTGGCGGGGTTACCGGAATCTGTGCGTAGAACGATCTCAAAAGTACTACGCGCAATGCGGACCTCACCTCCAGCAGCGCTTGGTATACCATTCGAAAATGAATAGGATTTGAAATGAGTCAATATATTGGTTATAAGTGCTCAATTTGTGGAAAAGAATTCGCGCCAGCTTCAATTATGTATACCTGTCCCCATTGTGATGGGAACCTGGATGTGGTTCTGGATTACAAATCAATCCAATCCAGGTATCAGGTTGAAGATATCACCACCCGGACCGATTTCTCTTTGTGGCGATACCTTCCTCTACTCCCGGTGAATGACCCCGGTGGAGAAGGAACAACATTACGCTGCGCGGGTTGGACCCCTCTCTACACACCCCCCGCATTAATGAAGAAACTGGGAATGGAACATTTATGGATTAAGGATGAAGGTAAGAACCCGACCGCGTCCTTTAAAGATCGCGCCAGTTCGGTGGTGGTCGCTCGTGCCAGAGAGATTGGCGCTGATATTGTTGTTACTGCTTCCACCGGAAACGCTGGAGCGGCGCTTGCGGGTATGTCAGCGGCAATTGGGCAAAAAGCCATCATCTTTGCGCCGAAAACAGCTCCACAGGCAAAGATCGCTCAACTTCTTATTTATGGAGCTCAGGTTATCCTTGTAGACGGTAATTACGACTCCGCCTTCGATCTAACGATCGAAGCATCGAGAGAATTTGGATGGTACTGCCGTAACACTGGATTCAACCCATTCACTGCTGAGGGAAAAAAGACAGCCGCGCTTGAAATTTGGGAGCAAATTTGCCTGAATCTACCGGATGATTCATTGCCTTTGAACGTTTTCGTCTCAGTGGGCGATGGGAATATTATTTCCGGCCTGCATAAGGGTTTTAAGGATTTGATGACGCTGGGTTGGCTAAAGCAAATGCCACGAATTTTTGGCGTGCAGTCAGAAAAATCCGCCGCGGTAGCCAATACCTTCTTTGCCGGCGATGAAAAGATCATCACAATTGAAGCGACGACCATTGCCGACTCAATTAGTGTTGATCTGCCGCGTGACGGCGTCAGAGCCGTCAGGGCGGCAAGAGAGACTGGCGGTAGTTATATCACCGTGTCGGATGAAGAGATTATCGCCGGAATTGGTGAATTGGGGCCTTACGGTATTTTTGTGGAACCTGCTGGATCTACTTCGTATATGGGGATGAAGAAAGCCCTTGCCAATAAACAAATCGATCCACATGAACCAACGGTGGTGATTAACACCGGTAATGGTCTCAAAGACATCCGGGCTGCAATGATGGCAGTCAAGGAAGCCCCTGTCATTGAACCCACCATGACCTCACTGAAAAAGTACCTTAACCAATAATTACAAAGGAACTCTATGGAACCTGTATTTACTGTAATTGTACCGGTCTACAACGAAAAGGATTGCCTGGATGAGTTATATCAACGTGTTGGCAAAGTAATGGAACAGACTGGACAGACCTGGGAACTGGTCCTTGTTGATGATGGGTCGACCGATGGGTCAACCGAAATGATCCGCGCCCTGGCGAAAAACGATAAAAGAGTTCGGCCAGTAATCTTTGCCCGTAATTACGGTCATCAGATTGCTGTTACCGCAGGGATGGATTATTCGCGGGGAAAGGCCGTGGTGGTGATTGATGCTGATTTGCAGGATCCCCCTGAGGTGATCCTGGAACTGATCGCCAAATGGAGAGAAGGAAATGAAGTGGTTTATGCTGTTCGCACAGAAAGGGAAGGGGAAACCTGGTTTAAATTAAAAACAGCTTCGCTTTTCTATAGGATGATCTACAAGATCACCGATGTTAAGATTCCCATGGACACCGGTGATTTCCGCCTGTTAGACCGCAAGGTAGTCAACGTCATGAACGGTATGCGCGAAAGGCAACGTTTCCTGCGAGGGATGTCTGCCTGGGTGGGTTTCAAACAAGTTGGAGTGCCCTATAAACGAGCCGCGAGGTACGCAGGAAAAACCAAGTACCCTTTCAAGAAGATGCTCAAATTGGCTATGACCGCCATCACTAGCTTTTCGTACTTTCCACTTCAACTGGCAACATGGCTGGGAGCCGGGTTATCTGCCATAAGTCTGCTCTTGCTGATCGTGGTCATTATTCTGCGAACTTTGCAATCGCAATTCCTGAGTGGGCAGGCAGCGACACTGATCGCTGTTATTTTCCTGGGGGGAATCCAATTGATCTGTTTAGGTATTCTCGGCGAGTATATTGGCCGAATTTATGATGAAGCCAAAGGGCGCCCCCTGTACACAACAGTGGAATCGCCTGATGACGAATCTAAAAATTAATGGAGAGAACCTAAAATGGCTAAGATTGATTTAACTGTAATCAAAGACAGACAGGAACGCGCGATTAAACGTATGCGCGAGCGTAACATAATCCTGCCCACCTTCGCTCAGATGAAGAATCCTGATTTAATTCCAGCCAAGGTGAAAGAAGAACTGCGCTCGATTGGTTTGTGGGATGTTCATCCACGGAACTTGTTCCGAATCACCTGGCATAATGAACCCGTACTCAATGGCGGACAATTTAATGGTGTCAATTACATTGAATTCCCCCCCAGTCTTACCGGCACCAAAGCCCGTGTGATTGCTTTGGTAGGTAAGTGGTTCCCGACTGGCGCTCATAAAGTCGGAGCTGCATATGGTTGTTTGGTTCCTCGGTTAATCACCGGTCAGTTCGACCCGACGACACAAAAAGCGGTCTGGCCTTCTACCGGTAACTATTGCCGTGGTGGCGCCTATGATTCAGCTCTCATGGCTTGTGATTCCATTGCCATCCTTCCAGAAGGCATGTCGCGTGAGCGTTTTGAATGGCTAAAAAAGATTGCCAGCGAGGTGATCGCTACCCCAGGTAGTGAATCGAACGTTAAAGAGATTTTCGACAAATGTTGGGAACTGCGTAAATCGGGTCAGGACCTGATGATCTTTAACCAGTTTGAAGAATTTGGTAATTACATGTGGCATTACGAGATTACGGGTCACGCCATGGAAGAGGTCCTTAAACGCGTCATGGGTCCGAAGGACAATTATCGGGGTGTGGCGTTAACCACAGGCTCTGCCGGTACGATCGCTTGCGGTGACTACATGAAACAGGTATTCCCCACAAGCAAGATCATAGCAAGTGAAGCGTTGCAATGCCCAACCCTGCTTGATAATGGTTTTGGATCTCACCGCAATGAAGGCATCGGTGACAAGCACGTGCCCTGGATCCATAACATCAAGACTACCGACATAGTCGTGGCTATTGACGATAATGCTGTGGTCAACATCATGCGCCTGTTTAACGAGCCTGAAGGGAAAAAGTACCTGGCTAAGAAAGGCGTTCCCGAAGCCATTGTCAATCAACTCGATCTTCTTGGCTTTTCTGGTATCGCCAATACCCTGTCAGCCATCAAATTTGCAAAGTATTATGAGTTGGGCGAAAATGATGTTGTATTGACAGTTCTCACCGATTCCATGCAGCTCTACGGCAGCCGTATTGATGAAATGCGTAAGCAATTCGGAGAATTCACGGTAACCGATGCCGCAGAAACTTTCGCGCGATATTTACTCGGCGTTACTAATGATAACTTGCTTGAATTGACTTATGAATCACGCAAGCGTGTTCACAACCTCAAGTACTATACTTGGGTCGAGCAACAGGGCAAGACTTATGATGAGATCCAGGACCAATGGTACGAACCAAATTACTGGACCGATATCCAGTCTCAGGTTGGTGAAATTGATGAGTTGATCAAGGAATTCAACGGCAAAGTTGGAATCGCCTGATCTTCATAACAAAACCACAACTGGAGCAGATCATACCTGCTCCAGTTTTTTTATTCTGCCGTACAATAAACACAATCGAGGAGATGGTTTATGGAGGGAAACCTAGCTGATTCGGCATTAATGCTGGTAGGTGTTATACCAGCCAGGAAAGATTTTGAAATCGCCCGCTTGTTAGGTTGGTATCGCATTCCACTCCGGATGGCGCCCAAGGTGATCGACGTGGATTACATTGCTTTCTACCAGACCGCGGCGTTCGGAAAAACCGCGCGTTGGCAGATAAGTTGGTACGCGCCTGTGAAAGGGTATGAGTTAACCACCAGGAAGGAGTTGATCCGCGAAGAACCCGCTCACCCGCGGGCTGAAGAGGAGTACTACAAGATACAACTTGGAAGCTTACTGTGCCGGTCAGAACCGATCAAGGCTGATAAATGGAAGCGGCTTACCTTTCTTTATACCACTGGTCAATTGTTTAACCAGGCCAGGATCATTAATGACCTGGTTGTGAAATCTGATGAAAGACAAATCTTGTGGCGCAATCTGCGCGACCGGGCCACGCATGCAAATGCTTACTTGAAGAGCATGGATGAGCCAGAGATCCTTTCAGATCCAGTCATGCTCGAGTTTTTTGGATCTTTTCTTACAAAAGGGGAGCCACCGGATATTGACTCTCTTGATTTCTAGAGAAGGCATTCGCTGGTAGAATTGAAATGGAAATCCTTTACCAATAATCGAGGTACTATGTCTCTTCTGATCAAGAACGGCATGCTCGTTACGACGAGTGAAACCTTTATCTCTGATATACGCGTAGAAGGCGAAAAGATCGTTGAGATTGGCAAAGCATTGACAGTGCCGGAATCTACCCAGGTGATCGATGCTAAAGACATGTATATCCTTCCCGGTGGGGTGGACGCGCATGTCCATCTGGATTTACCAATGGCAGGTACGGTTTCAAGCGACGATCATTATACGGGGACCAAAGCTGCTGCATTTGGCGGTACGACAACTGTGTTGGACTTCATTTCCCAGGATTCAGACGATTTGGTTGACCTGGCCAGGAAAGCAATTACAAAAGCTGAAGCAAAAGCCGCAATCGATTTTGGCTTTCACATGAATATCACCCATTTTAATGGAGATGTAGCAAAACAAATCCCGTTGTTGGTAGAGCAGGGGATCACCAGCCTGAAGGTGTTCACCGCTTATAATGGCCGCCTGCGCTTACAAGATGGTGAGATATTCGAAGTTCTTAGAATCGCGAGAGATCATGGCATGTTAGTAATGGTCCATGCCGAAAATGGTGATGTCATCGATATTCTGATCCGTGAGGCGCTTGAACAGCACCATACATCTCCCATCTGGCATGCCAGGACACGTCCAGCTTGGGGCGCGGAGGAAACCGTCGCCCGGGCAGCCGCCCTGGCTGCGACCGCAGACGCTTCGATCTATATCGTCCACATGAATACTGCGGGCGAGGTTGATCAATTGGAATATGCCCGCAGCCTGGGGATTCCGGTGATGGGTGAGACTTGTCCGCAATACCTTTTCTTTACAGAAGAAGAATTGGAAAGGCCGGATGGAGCTAAATGGGTCTGTTCACCACCGATGCGTACCGATTATGATCGCGAACGACTTTGGGAAGCGCTGGAGGAAGGTGTCATCCAAACCATCGCTACGGATCACTGTCCATTTTTCTACGATGGCAGTACTGCTATCGAGTATGAAGGAAAACCAGTCAAAATCGCCGGTAAAGAACTTGGAAAAGATGATTTCACCAAAATTCCGAATGGTCTGCCTGGTGTGGGTGATCGCCTTCCAGTACTGTGGACGGAAATGGTAGCTTCCAATAGATTCACTGTGAATCAATTCGTTGCCTTAAATAGTACCAACCCCGCAAAAATTTTCGGACTTTATCCTCAAAAGGGAACACTGTTACCTGGTTCAGATGCCGATATAACCTTGTGGGATCCAAGCAAAGATGTCACCTATGGAAGAAAAATTGCCCAACACCGCACGGATTACAACCTTTATGAAGGCTGGCAGCTTTCCGGTTTTCCCTCCAAAGTATTTTCCCGCGGCGAATTGATCGTAGATGATGGCAAGTGGTTTGGGAAGCCCGGACGTGGTAAATATCTTCATGCCGCGGTAGATAATCCAATAATTTGATGCTCACATTTTTACCTCTCTTCTTGTTACTCTTGATTGTGCTGTTGGTGGAGATAATCTCACGCAGCAAGTTGAACATTGGAAACCAGTGGCTAATTCTGATCCTGGCGGTCACGCTGGTTTTAGGGTCTACGATATTCTTAAGGGCTCATTTGCCAACACCAATCGTGATCTCAAATTGGTTGGAAGGCTCTGCGAACCAAATCGTTTTTCAACTAGACGATAAATCGTGGGTGTTCATATTTGGTTTGGTGGCATTTTTATCCGCGATGATGTTCATGGATACAATCCATCTGCACGAACGTTCCAACCTTCGTTCCTGGTCGAGGATTATTCTCCTTTTTTGCATGGGCGTTTTGGGAGCACTAGCCAACAGTTTGATGGCGTTCATTCTCGTCTGGACGATTATTGATGTGGTTGAGTTAATCGTCCACATAACAGGAACAGGTGGTTTTTCTGTCAGTGATCAATCAGTGATTGTTTTTTTCGCGCATCTGGTTGGAACTTTCTTGATCTTACCAGTACTTGTCTCTCACTCCACTGGAACGGCTGTTCTTTCCGAATTATCTTTGGCACCACAGAATGTCACTTTGTTGATTCTTTCTTCAGCTTTGCGGATGCCAGTCTACGATGGCAAGAACTTATCCAAAGAGAAGGAACCGATCGATAAAGCCTTGCAGTCTTTACGGCAGATTCTTTTTCCATATTTGGCAATGGTCTTGCTAGCTAGATTGCCCGAGTTTAGTTCATTGAACGGATTTCCATTAGTGATTCTTATTCTGGCTTCCTGCATTGTGATAGTTGCCTCATTTTCAGCTTTTGATCAAAAAAATAACAAGAACGTCTTGATGGTTTTTTCCGGATTATCGGTCATTTCTGTTTTGCGAGGTGACGCGGAAGGTGTTATTGGTTGGGCAATATTGATGTTGGTTTTATTAGGACTCCCTCAGATATTTACCTATCAAAAAATGGGCTTCATCCCGATGATTGCATTGATCGGCTTTTCAGCAATCGGTTTACCGATCTCGATATCGAATTCTTCAATATTGAGTCTGAGTCATGGGTCATTGTCATTTTTTAATATTTTTATTTGGATTGGATTGGCATACATGTTGGGTGGTATGATCCAGAACTTTATTAAGCCCTCTAAAGAGAAAGAGCCAGAGGCTTGGATGATTGTCCTATACACAATTGGCGTCGTGATTATCTCTTTTCTGCCTTGGTTTCCTGGTTTCTGGGGGGTAAAGAGTGCTGACAGAAACCCGTTTTTATGGCAGTCGATCGTGATTTTTGTTATTGCATTCACGATCATCCTGATCAGAACCAATGACCTCATCCGCGAAAAATGTATGAAGTGGTTACCTCCAAGAATCCAAAGAGGACTGATAAATGGATACAGAAGTCCTGACCGGGCAGCATCAGTATATCGTTTGGTTGATATACTTTACGAAATCATTCAACAAGGAATTAATACGATCAATAAAGTCCTTGAAGGTGAAGGTGGTTTACTCTGGGCTTTTGTATTACTCGTGTTGCTCTTATCGCTCTTGATGAGCATGGTGGGTGGATAATGCAAAATTGGCTGAACCTCATTCCCATCTTTTTTATCTTGCTTACCTCGTTGGTAATTTGCTTGGGAACCAGTTGGCGATCCATTTTGGTTGCAATGGCAATCATGGTCTTTGGCCTTTTTTTCTTATATCTACAAATTTGGGATATATTCATGACTGGCGCAAAACTAATTACCGGATGGATGTGTGCTGCCATTCTGTCATTTACTACAGCGTATCAGAGCAACGTGGAGGAGATTGGTATTACTCCAAAACGGTTATTTAAAATCATGGCACTGATCATGGTTTGGATGGTGGCTTATGTGATTTCGTCCCGGATCAACGATTTATTTGGTGTTAGTCCCGAAATCGCATTTACAGCGTTGGCGCTTATTGGCAGTGGTTTACTGCAACTTGGATTTTCATCGCAAACTTTTACGGTGATTGTTGGTATTCTGATTTTCTTTTTTGGCTTTGAAATTCTGTTTGCCGACCTGGAAAATTCCATTTTGGTCAACGCAATGATCCTTGCGGTTGACCTTCTGGTTGCTTTTGTTGGGGCGTATCTGATCACAATCACCAGACAAGAGGCAAACGAATGAGCGCTCCTGTCATTTGGATTGTTATTCCGTTCATCGCCGCCCTGGTTTTATGGTTCCTGCAGGATAAGCGACGATTGAGTCTACTGATATCAGTTGGCCTCAGCTTTCTTCTGGGGTTACTTGCTTTATTCCAAAATATTAATTCTGCTTTTCGAATCGGATCGGTTGTAATCAATATTCCTTCCACGATGACCATTTTGGGTCGAAATTTCATTCTGGGAAATGATGACCGAATTTTTCTCGCATTCATTTTTCTTTCAATGGTGTTTTGGTGTTTTTCCGCACAAGCGGTTGGTACATCTTCCAAGTTCATACCGATCAGTTTTGCAGTTGTTTCGTTTTTGATAGCGGCATTGTCTGTGGAACCTTTCCTTTACTCAGCAATCTTTGTTGAATTGGCAGTTATAGTATGTCTTCCAATTTTAGTGAAACGCGGGAAACCTGTCGGTAAAGGGATTCTGAGATTCTTGATTTTTCAGAGTCTTGCCATGCCATTTATTTTATTGGCAGGATGGATCCTCTCAGGAGTACAAACCAGTTTTTCAGATTTGCGCCAACTTTATCTGGCCGCATTGTTCCTCGGACTTGGTTTCGCCTTTTGGTTGGGTATCTTTCCCTTCCATTTCTGGATACCGGAATTTTGCGAAGAGAATGATTTCTTTGCCAACGGGTTTGTTCTAAGCATCTTTCCCGCATCGATCATATTAATCATGCTTGACTTCATTAATGGTCTGACCTGGTTGCGTGATTCAGCTTTTCTGGTTCCAGTTCTACGAGTCTGCGGAACACTAATGATCGCAACTGGCGGTATTTGGGCAGCCATGCAGAAGAACCTACGCAGAGTAATTGGATACGTCGCAATCTTGCAGACTGGATTTTTACTTGTTGACATCAGTCTACAAACTGAGCTGGGGACAAAACCCTTTTATTTTTCGATATTGAGCCGTGGCCTTGAGATGGGGTTATTGATTCTAGCGCTCAAAATTTTGCAAGGGGAAGATCAGGAGATCAACTTATCCAATATTGATGGGAAATTCAAAGAATATCCCCTGGCAACCATTGGACTGTTGGTGGGCATGTTTTCCAGTGCTGGTTTACCACTGTTAGCCTCGTTTCCTTCCCGGGTGATCTTGTTTACAAGCTTGACCGATACTCCAAATATAATCTATTGGAATTTGGCAGGTTGTATTGCGGTATTGCTGATCACTTGTAGCATTCTACGCCACTTTTTTGGGGGAAGAATAAGTCATGGTTCATTGCAGGAAACAAGGTTGCAGGAATTGTTGATCGGTGCTGGATTGATTATCATCTTAATCATTGGGGTTTTCCCATCCGTAATAAATCAAACACTATGGAGTAAAATATCGGTCTTACTTACTATGAAGTAAGATTAATCGGTTATGATTAGAGAAACTCATTAAGGATGATCTATGGAACTCGATGAGATCGAAAAGAAAATTGAATGGTTGGAGTCTGAAAGAAAGAAGACCAATCAGCAGGTGAAAGAATACAAGAATCGTATCGCTGAACTTGAGGCAACGATTGACGCGCAGCAGCAAAAAATACTGGTGCTGGAAAAGGATATTAAATCCTCGGTGAATGTAAGCAATCGCCTAACCCAGATGGATGAGGCAATTGAGAAGAACCAGACCGAGGTGATGAAAACCCTTGATAGTTTTGAGAAGAAACACGCCAGTCAAATAAGAGCTTCTGAGAAACAGCTAAAAGCCGAGGTGGCTCAATTGGCTGGGAAGTTCTCAGAAATTCAGGGGTATGTACCTGTGTTTTCAGAAGTAAGGAAAAATCTACAGAATCGGATTGATGAGGAAAACCGCCTCGCTCAGCGAATGGATGTTTACGAAAAACAATCCGACGAAATCAAGGATACTTTAAACCAGTTCTTGCAAAATAGTAAACGTACAATGGACGACATGCAATTGGAATACAAGCGGATATCTGATCTTCAGGTTGAATTGGGGGCCATTAGAAAACGGTTGGATGAAGAACGCAACCGTTCTGAAGTTTCGATAGAAGCTTTGAAAAAGGTTGAAGCTCGGATCAACAGTATTGAAGCTGGAGAAGTCGAGCGGAAACAAAACCAGGCTTCGTTTTATGAGAAAATTTCTCTTGCCCAAGTGGAACGTGATAACCAGTGGAAAATTTGGCAGGAACGGTTTAACGAGATCAATAGCATGGGTGATAATTTTAAATCGAAGATGGATTCTCTTGAATCTACTCATCTGGCCATCAAAAAATCTCAGGCGGAGCTCGATGACGTCAATATGAGGTTTGACCGCAGGATTAATGAATTAACTGAGATGCATAGACTATCTGAGGAGAGATTCCGTCAAGAATGGATTTCCTTTAAGAACGAAGATCAGAAACGTTGGACGAATTACACACTGACTCAGGAAGAAAAAGAGCAGGATGATACCCGGCAAATGGCCAAGCTGATCGATCGGATTGAATCATTGGAAGATGCTGCTCAAGAAGCTAGAGATACACTTGAATTAATTAATGAAGAGACGGATAAACGTTTGAAAGCATTCACTTCTGTGCTACATGACCTGATGGAATCGTTTAACCAGACATTTAACATCCGATAAAAAGACGATATCGTATTGACAGACTTGGACTCAGCCTGTATAATACGTTCTGCCTTGCCCCGGCGAGAGATGCTGGGGTAAGTTATTGTATCCCCAACTTCCCCGTGTACCGGCGTGTGAACGCGGGAAAACGGTGAAGTGAAGATTGGAGAGGATTTCAGGATGAGGTACGCAATTGTTGAAAGTGGCGGTAAACAGTATACCGCCGTCGAAGGTTCCACAATTGAAGTGGACCTGTTGGACGTAGAGGTTGGCAAAAAAGTCGATCTCGATAAAGTGTTGTTGCTGGTCGATGATGACAAAATCAAAGTGGGCACCCCAACTGTTTCAGGCGCGAAAGTTGTTGCCAAAGTAAATGAACAGGTCAAGGGCCCCAAGGTTGTAATCTTCAAGTACTCACCGAAGAAACGTATCCGCACTAAAACTGGGCACCGCCAGCAATATACCCAGCTTTCAATTGAAAAAATCAAAGTGGAGTAGGACAAATGGCTCATAAAAAAGGTGGTGGTTCCAGTCGTAACGGTCGTGACAGTAATGCACAGCGGCTTGGCGTAAAAAAATTCGCCGGCGAAGCAGTACTGTCAGGCAACATCCTTGTTCGCCAACGTGGCACCAAGATCAAACCCGGCTTGAATGTCAAGGTTGGTACCGATGATACCCTTTTTGCTGTGGCTGAAGGTATTGTTGAATATGAAACACTTCCCACCGGTCAAAAACGGGTACATGTGAAACAGACCGAATCCAAATAATCTGGTTTTTACATATCCGCCATTGCGCAATTGTAAAAACAAATCGAAACAGGAAGGTCACGAAGAATGAAAAAAGATATTCATCCCACATATTATTATGACGCAAAGGTTATTTGCGCCTGTGGAAATACATGGACAACCGGTTCGACCAAGAAAGAGATCCGTACTGAGGTTTGCTCAAAATGCCATCCCTTCTTTACCGGGCAGCAACAGCGCTTGATTGATATTGAAGGTCAGGTCGATCGATTCTATAAGAAACTCCAGGCCCGTCAGGACTACGTTGATCAGAAGAACGCTCGTGAGACATCGAAGCTCTCTCTCGATCGCCCTGTGGCTGAGATCGGTCTTTCTGCCCGTGCGACTGAAGCACTGGTGAAAGCCGGAATGAACACAGTAGGTCAGGTTATCGAGAAACTCGGCGCCGGCGAAGCTGCTTTACTTGAAATCGAAGGCTTCGGCCGCAAATCACTTATTGATATGAAAAAGAGTTTGCGGGCTCTTGGTTACAATCTCCCTGCTGCTGCTGACGACATTGCCGTCTAATTTTCATGATATTAGATCAACCTCCGGATTTCCGGAGGTTGATTTTGTTAAGACGCATAATGCACAATTCGCTTGTGAAATTTGTCGGATATTGATAATATGGGTTAAACAATTAACGGGATGGAGGATGTAAATGGAGCATCACGCTGGGTCAATCGAGGTGGTTTGTGGTTCGATGTTTTGTGGAAAGACCGATGAATTAATCCGGCGTTTACGTAGGGCAACCATCGCTCGACAAAAAGTGATTGTTTTCAAGCCTGCCATCGATAACCGTTACGATGAACAACGTGTTGCTTCTCACGCAGGGTCAACCTTTGATGCTATCCCGGTAGTTAATTCCAGCGATATCCTTAAGCAAATTTCAGATGATGTCACTGTCGTTGGTGTGGATGAGGCACAATTCTTTGACGAAGGGATCGTTGAAGTGGTCAGAGAATTGGCTGATAAGGGAATACGTGTGATTGTGGCCGGATTGGATCAAAACTTCAAGGGTGAACCCTTTGGATGCATGCCTACCTTAATGGCCCTGGCCGAACGCGTGGACAAACTTCAAGCAATCTGTATGGTTTGCGGTGAGCCAGCCAGCCGAACGCAACGACTGGTCAACGGGAAACCGGCACGTTATGATGATCCGATCATTATCGTTGGAGCATCAGAAATGTATGAGGCACGTTGCCGCAAGCATCACGTTGTCCCAAGAGATTAATCTTATTGGAGTGCAAATGCAAGATTACCATGAATTCCTCGCAGAGATCTTGATTCCTGAAGACAAGCTTCAGAGTCGCATTGCTGAACTGGGAAAACAGATCAGCATTGATTATGCCGATTCAAATAAATTAATCCTGGTTTGCATCCTGCGTGGAGGGGTATTGTTTCTCACCGATTTGATGAGGAAGATATCGATCCCTCATGCTATCGAATTCATGGCGGTCTCTTCTTATGGGGTGGGTGGCAGAGAGAGTTCGGGTAGAGTACGCATCACGCTTGATTTGGGTGTAGATATTCGAGATCGGGATGTGATCATCGTTGAAGATATCATCGATAGCGGTCATACCATCGCAGCTGTACTGGATATGTTGTCTACTCGAAAACCAGCCAGTCTCTGTGTATGCACGCTTCTTGATAAAGTGGATCGACGTGAAGTTCCTGTGGCGGTCAAGTATACTGGTTTTTCGATCGAAAATAAATTTGTCTTCGGTTATGGACTGGATATCGATGATTATTATCGAAACCTACCATTTATCGGAGTCGTGGATTTGAATAAATATCAGGCTGGTTAGTGCAAAATATTTCGCAATTACTTTCGCAAGAAATCAAAGACCTGGTTGGATTAAAACAAGAGGGACAAAAAATTTACCTGGTCGGCGGTGCTATCCGCGATTTTTACGTCGGGCGAAAGAACCAGGACGTAGATATCTTATGTAATTTCGATACACGATTGATTGCGAGAAGGTTCGCGGATACGCATAGGGGTGATTATTTCGTAATGGACGCTCGCAGGAATATATCACGCGTGATCATTCCTGGAAAATTGGGCAAAAGGATCTTTGATTTCGCGCGCCTGCGGGCAACTGACCTTGAGGGTGACCTGGGAGCGCGAGATTTTACCATCAATGCGATGGCGCTCGATTTAGATGAACCTTACCGGATCATCGATCCACTACACGGTAAAGCTGACCTGGAACGAAGTATATTGCGTAGTTGTTCCCTAACAAGTTTTAAAGATGATCCGGTCAGGATCGTACGTGCGTTCCGCTATAGTCATTTACTGAATTTAAAAATCGAGGATCAAACCTTATCCATCTTGAAAGAGGCAATTCCGTTACTAAAAAGTGTATCGATAGAACGAAAACGCGACGAGTTGTTTAAAATTTTGGATCTTCTCGATAGCGAGAATGCAGTCAAACAACTTTTCGAATTAAAGATCCATCGATGGATCGATTTGCCTGAAAATATTAAATATGAACAGTTTGGAAAAGAAATCATTTACCTAAAATCGATATTTAGTGAAATTTCTAATTTCTCTTCTGAAAAAGTCGAAACGAATGGTCTATTCCAAACAAAAATAAAATTGAGAGACCAGACCGCCGAACAGCTTCACGCTTTTGTAACGAAGAAGAATTCATCGGATAGAAATGAACGACAGTTAATCTTTTTATCCGTGATTTTGAGTTCACTGAACTCAAGCGAAGCAAAAGATGTCGCATCTCGATTGCTCTTATCGAGGGAAGAAATCGACAAGATCGGGTTAATCAAACAGCGCATCGGAGTCAAAGAATTGTGGGAAACGAGACGTCTTCCGAGTGATCGCGAGTTGTATCATTATTTTCGGGTGAATGGAGAATCAGGTATTGACATTGCCCTGATAATTATGGCCGAGCTATGGTCTGGAAGAATGGGGATTGGTCAATCGGATGATCTGGATCTTGCGCAGACAATTTGTGAGCATACGATTGCATTTTGGTTTGAGAAGCCGAATGTGGCACATCCGGTTCTTCTTTTAAATGGCAATGACCTGATGGTTAATTTTGATCTGATACCTGGACCTTTGGTGGGAGAATTGATTGAAGGGCTACGAGAAGAGCAAGCAGCTGGCAGTATTCAAACAAGAAGCGAAGCGATGGAATGGGTGGAAAAACGACTTACGGGAATTTCGGCAAGAAATAGTTGGGAATAACAAAAAGGCCACTGAAAAGTAGCCTTTTTGTTATTGGTGGTAAATGATCGAATCTAGTTTTAACGGAGAAGTGTTTGGATTAATATCCATATTTCTTCGAGTCAGGTTATTGATGTGCGCGATTAAGGTGGTGCTTTTAACTGGTTTAATCAAGTAATCGTCCGCGCCCATATCCAAGGCCCTGGCAACCAAACCGGGATTGTCAAGGACTGATAGAATCATGATGGGAACTCGGCTGATCGCGCGTATCTTTTCGCACACCTGCCAACCATCCATACCCGACATCATCAAGTCAAGGAGGACGATATCAGGATTTTCCGTTTTGAGCTTCTCAAGACCAAAATCGCCAGAATGCGCGGTAATAACCTTGGCTTCTGTAGGCTCTAGCATTAAACGAATAATATCTGTCATAGCCGGGTCATCATCGATGACGAGGATCTTCATTTTTACTCCGAAATATTATTTGTATTACAACAGTATTATGAACCATATTTTGCAGATTCCACCTTGCAAAGTGTTTACAAAAAGATCAAAAATGTGGTTCCTCAACATAAATGATGAAGTCATCCCTGCGTTACGGGTTAATGGTAAAATTTCAAAATTCGGAAAAGTTAATGTTCCCCGCATCGCGGTGTAACAAAAACGCTCTAATAATTTTCTCTGGAGGTCAAGATGGCAGAAAAAAAATGGGTTTATCTTTTTAGCGAGATCGAAAAAGCTGAAAAGTATGTCAAAGGCGACTGGGAAGCCGTCCGCGGTTTATTGGGCGGAAAGGGAGCCAACCTCGCCGAAATGGCTCGTATTAAACTTCCTGTTCCCCCCGGTTTTACGGTTACTACCGAAGCATGCAATGCCTACTCTGCATCCAAAAAATTCCCAGAAGGTATGTGGGACCAGATGCTTGCCGCATTGAAAGTGGTTGAAAAGGATACTGGGAAAAAATTCGGTAGCAATGAGAACCCCCTGTTGGTTTCTTGCCGCTCTGGCGCGAAATTTTCAATGCCTGGCATGATGGACACCGTTTTGAACATTGGTTTGAACGATGAATCCGCCAAGGGCATGATTAAACTGACAAACAACGAACGCTTTGTGTACGACTCATATCGCCGCTTGATTATGATGTTCGGCACCGTTGTCCTTGGATTACCCGACGAAGCCTTCGAGGAAGTGTTCGATGGTTATAAGAAAGACAAGGGTTATAAAGCCGATACCGACCTGACTGCCGAAGACCTTAAGATTTTGGTTGAAAAATTCAAGGTTGTTGTCAAGAAGCATTATAAGAAAGATTTTCCGCAGGATCCATTGGAACAACTCAAACTTGCCACGGAAGCTGTTTTCAAATCCTGGATGGGCAAGCGCGCCATCGATTATCGCCGCGCCACCAACATCCCAGATGATCTGGGCACCGCCGTCAATATTGTGACCATGGTCTTTGGCAACATGGGTTGGGATTCAGGCACAGGTGTTGCTTTCACTCGCAATCCCTCCACTGGCGAACGAAAACTTTATGGCGACTACCTGCTGAACGCGCAGGGTGAAGACGTTGTCGCAGGAATTCGCAATACTGAGAAGATCGAAACACTTGGCACATCACTCCCCGAAGCGAACAAAGCCTTCCTCGAAGTTGTCAAGAAGCTGGAATTGCACTACAAAGATATGCAGGATCTCGAGTTCACTGTCGAACGCGGACGCCTGTGGATGCTGCAATGCCGCAACGGCAAGCGCACTGCCCTGGCTGCTGTGAAAATCGCGGTGGATATGGTCAATGAAGGCCTCATCAGTAAGGAAGAAGCTATCAAACGTGTTTCTACTGAAAATGTTGACACACTGCTTCATCCCCAGTTCACTGCCGAAACCAAAGCGAAAGCCAAGAAAGACGGCCGTTTCTATGCTTCTGGCGTGAATGCCTCTCCGGGCGCCGCAGTGGGTCAGGTTTACTTTGATGCTGACCTCACCGAGAAGAAGAGCAAAGAAGAAGGACAGGACACCATCATGGTGCGCCCGTTCACCAAGCCGGATGATGTGCACGGTATGTTGGCTGCCAAGGGTATCCTCACCAGCGAAGGTGGCGCTACCTCACATGCTGCAGTTGTTGCTCGTCAGTTTGGTGTTCCCTGTGTTGTTGGCGCCTCCTCTGTTGTGATCGACCTTGAGAAACGAGTAATGGTATGTAACGGCGTCACCATCAAAGAAGGCGAGTGGATTTCCGTTGATGGCACCACAGGTGAGGTTTATACCGGAAAGATTGACTTGACCACCCCATCCATTGAAGAGCAGACCGATCTATTGACTCTTTTGAGCTGGGCTGATGAAATTGCTGGCATGCAGGTTTGGGCTAACTCCGATTACCCGAAGGATGCGCGACGTGCCCGTGCATATGGCGCCAAGGGCATTGGTCTTTGCCGTACCGAGCATATGTTCTTTGAACCCGCGCGTCTGCCAATCGTCCAGCGCATGATCCTGGCTAAAGACGATGCCACCCGGAAAGCAGCTCTGGATGAGCTTTTACCATTCCAGCGTTCAGATTTCGCTGGTTTGTTCGAAGCCATGGATGGCTATCCTGTAATTATCCGTCTAATCGATCCTCCTCTGCACGAGTTCCTGCCCTCTGAAGAAAGCCTCCTCGAAGAGGTAATCACCATGCGCGTCAAAGGCGAGAAGAAAGGTCTTGCTGAGAAAGAAGCCCTGCTTGAGGCCGTTAAAGGAATGCACGAATCCAATCCAATGATGGGGCTGCGTGGTGTACGTCTCTCCATTGCCATGCCCCAGATCGTTGAGATGCAGGTCCGCGCGATCTTCGAAGCAGCAGCCGATTGCGCCAAGAAGAAGATCGTGGTTAAGCCAGAAGTCATGATTCCGTTAACTGGTCACATCAATGAGCTCAAGTGGATACAACCTCGTCTCGAAGCCATTGCCAAAGATGTAATGAAGTCCAAGAAGGTCACCTTCAGCTACAAGTTTGGAACCATGATCGAAATCCCACGTGCCGCAGTGGTTGCTGGTGAAATCGCCACTATCGCTGAGTTCTTCTCCTTTGGTACCAACGACCTGACACAGATGACCTTCGGCTACAGCCGTGATGATGCGGAACGTAGCTTCCTCGTCCGCTATGTGGAAGAAGGCATTTTACCCAAGAACCCATTCCAGACCTTGGACAAGGACGGTGTTGGAAAATTAATGAAGATGGCTGTGACTGATGGTCGCGCCACCCGCCCGGCACTCGAGGTGGGTATCTGCGGTGAACACGGTGGTGATCCAGAATCCATCGCCTTCTGCTACAGCATCGGTAATAACTACGTTAGCTGCAGCCCGTTCCGCGTACCTGTGGCCAGACTTGCTGCCGCCCAGGCCGCTCTCAAACCTGAGCTGGCTAAAGCCCGCAAAGAAGCCTTGAAAGCCTACGTAAAGTAGCCTTGTAAGTAATGAATACCGCCTGAGAAATCAGGCGGTTTTTTTATTATTGATTCTTGTCGAAATAAATCTTTTTGTAAATTTCATGATATTCAGTAATATATCTGATGTAATCACGTGTTTCAGAGGCACGGATGACCTCAAGGAACAGATCAGGATCATCTCCAGAGATGTTTTGCCAGGTCATGGCATTTCCAATACCTCCGTTATACGCAGCCAGCGCTGCATAGGGGTTTTTATCGAAGTAGTTGTACCATTTGGCAAAATAATGGGTTCCAAATTTGATATTCACAATTGGACGATACAAGTCATTCGAAGTGTAATCTGAAGGCCAACCTATATCGGCGAATATTTCTGTTCCGGTCTCAGGTGTTATCTGCATCAACCCCACCGCACCCCAACTAGAAACGATTTCCGGTTCGAAAACGCTCTCCAACCGAACCAAGCTGAAGAGCAATAATGGATCAATACCATTTTCATTGGCTGTGGGAATGATCAGGTCACTGTAATACGTGCCGAAGCGTATGTGGTTAAAATAGGCTGGTGCAGTATCGATGAATGAGGATTGGTCTAATCCAGTCAAGTCTAGTATCTGGCGGGCGGTATAAACTGCAGTGTAATTGATTCCCAGGTCAACCATATGCTTCAACAAACGATATGAGTTCAAAGGATCGTTTTTCAATTCCAACCGCAATGATTCGAATTCTGATGAAGCATTCGACAACATCCCAAGATTGTAGAATGCATCTCCGCGTTGATAGAGGATATTATTTGCCAGATCCCCTGCAGAGTTCAAGTCGATATCATTAGCGATATTAAATTTCTCACGCATCCATTCATCTGCGAATTTTTCCTCTCTGGCCCAATTTACCCCGATATTGATATTTGTCTCACTAGGAAATGGAGGCTGACTATTGAGGATCTCCTGTGCACGGATAGAGTAGTATCCGGTGGGATCCGCAGAAGCGGCTTGCTGATAATAGGTTAAGGCTTCATCATGCTGATACTGCTTTTCAAGGCTCTTCCCAACCCACAAGAAGGCACGAGCGCGGTCCGCTGTTCCCGAAGCGAGCATTGAATTCTTTTGGAACACAATTTGAGCGTCCGAATAACGCTGTAAACGGAATAAGCAAATACCCGCTTCAAACTGTGCCAGGATGGCGTCTTCATTTGAGGGATATTCAATGATTACTCTTTCCCAGGTTTGGGCTGCTAAATCAAGATCTCCGTTTTGTTCATAGATACGTGCAGCCCGAAAGAGATAATTTGCTGCTTCCGGAGCATCAGGTGAAATGGTAACAAAAGTCAACAGAGTCTGGGCCGCGGTCCGATATTGAGAAAGGTGATACATCTGAGTGGTCGCTTTCTCAAGGAAAGCACTAGCGTAGTATTGACCGTTGGGATGATCTCTAATTAATGTATCCCACTCTGCAACCTCGCCTTGATAATCTCCCATGTTATACAGACTCAGTGCTTTAAAGTAATGTGGAGTATCATCGTGATTGGGGTTGGCAGCCATGTAGCGATCCAAAGCAGCAACCGCCATGCCATATTGTCCGGCAAAATAGTCGATCTCACCACGCATCAGTTCGTTGACTGGTTGATTGGCATCCACAAGCGCAGCCAATTGGCTAAAACTATCACCTGCGTTGACCAGGCCCCCATTCACAGTTAATTGAAAACGATCATACGCGCTCTCGGCATCCCCTCGGTCCAGATAGATGCGTCCCATGTATAGATTGATTGTTGATTTGGTGTTTTTATTTGACGTCCGTTCGTACAATGCCTGGTAGAGTGACAGCGCGGTTTCCTCGTCACCAGTAGCCGCTGTTGCCTGCGCGATTTTCAATTGAAGCTCGTCCTGGTATTCCGGACGGGCAACGTCCAGCGCATCTGTGTAAACCTGGAGTGCTTTAGAATACTCACCTGCTGTAAAAAGGTCATCCCCCTGCATTTTGAGGATATCCCCTTCAAGTGCAGTCTGTACCTGGTCGAGATAGCCTTGATAAGCATCTGCAGCCCGGGAGTAAGATTTCATTCCTTCATAACTTTTGGCAAGAAAGAAAAAGGCTTTATTCCGTGAATCACCAGCGGGGCCTGAATTTATCAGCCATCCCAACTCCTGAACTGCTTTGGTGAAATTCTGCTTGAGAAGATAGATCCTTCCGATCCCAAGTTGGGCTTCGGCGGCAATTTCGGGGTCTGAAGAGGTAAGACCAATCTGGAATTGCGAGAGGGCGGTGTCATAGTCGCCATTACGCATGGCCACCTCACCGAGAACAACACGTGCTTCAGGTGTAGGCGTGGCTGTTGGAGTTGGGGTAAAGGGGATAGCAGTGGATTGGTCTGTGTCGTTTGCAACAATTGAAACACCATTACTACAAGAAGCCAATAAGGCACAGATCAAAAATCCCAGAATGAAGACTTTAATTTTCATATTGCGTTCCTAAACAATACATAAATGGCAAAATACTCTTTACTTGACCAAATTGTAACCCGGAAAAAGCAAAAAACTCATCAAGATATTCCTTGGTGGGTAAGTGGGAAAATGAAAACATTGTCAAGGATCACCAGCCATGTTAAACTAGATAAGTAGTAACGCTCTCATGGAGGGCGTTTTTTGGTGCGTGATGCGAACGATTGAATGGTTGAATGACTCCAATAGTGTCCAACTGATCGACCAGAGGTTGATTCCTGGTCGAATGGAGTACCTACTTATCCATTCAGCAAGCGAGATGGTGAATGCGATTAAAACAATGGCAATTCGAGGAGCTCCGGCGATCGGCGTTGCGGGTGCCTTTGGTATGGCTTTAGAAGCATTGTTGTATGAAACAGCACCCGAAGAGACCTTCCAAAAGCGTTTGCACCAAGCATCTGAAGAGTTGGTCAATGCGCGGCCGACAGCTATCAACCTGGCGTGGGGAGTGAAACGTCTGCTTTCCATTGTCGATGATTCAAGTTTGAATCAAAGAGAGAAAGTCCATAGGATAGTAGAGATTGCCAGGGAAATGGCTGAAGAAGATGTGGCTACAAATTTGCGGATGGCTGAATTCGGTGCATCTCTGATCAATGACGGAGACACGATTATTACTCATTGCAATACTGGCTCACTGGCAGCGGTGGATTGGGGAACCGCGTTGGGTGCGATCCGATTCGCGCACGAGCAGGGGAAGAAAATTCAACTACTGGTGGATGAAACTCGCCCGCGTTTTCAAGGCGCGCGGCTGACAGCCTGGGAGTGCCAGCAATATGGCATCCCATTCAAAGTCATTACAGATAACATGTCTGGCTATTTCCTAAGGAGAGGTGAAGTACAAAAGGTTTTTTACGGAGCAGACAGGGTCACAGCAAACGGAGATGTGATCAATAAAGTAGGGACGTATATGCTTAGCCTGGCAGCGTATAGTAACGAGGTTCCTGTCTATCCAGTTTTCCCCCTTTCCACCCTCGATATGAGCATGACTTCCGGCGATCTGGTTCCAATCGAAGAACGAAATCAGGAAGAAGTCGTCAATGTGTCGATCAACGGGGAACCTGTATATCCCAAAGATGTGGCGGCTCGAAACCCCGCTTTCGATGTCACACCGCATGAGTTGATTACGGCGCTTGTGACCGATCAAGGGATTTGCTACCCTCCATTTTCGCAAAATCTCCCTCAAATCATTTATAATTCAAAGTCTGGTAGGTGAAAGATGTCAATCGTATTAACCGGTTCTGTTGCATTTGATTATTTAATGACCTTTCCAGGTCATTTCAACCAGCAGATCTTACCCGATAAACTCGACAAGATCAGTCTTTCGTTCCTGGTAGATTCCATGTCTCGCCAGCGCGGCGGGATCGCGCCAAATATTGCCTACACATTAGCTCTTCTCGGTGAGAAACCGATGGTGATGGCCACAGTGGGCAAGGATTTTGCCGAATACCGTGCCTGGTTGGAATGTCAGGGAGTAAACACGCATTACATGAAAGAAATTCCTGACAAATACACGGCCTCGTTCTTCGCCAATACAGACCTGGATAACAATCAAATCGCCAGTTTCTATACCGGAGCGATGGCAGATGCTTGCGAGGTCTCACTCAAACAAATGAATAAAGGCGAAGCTGATTTTGTGGTCATTTCACCTAACGATCCCAAAGCAATGGATCAATACGTGCGTGAATGCGTTGAATTGGGAATCCCGTACTTGTATGACCCCTCTCAGCAAGTCGCGCGAAATGACCACGAGCAGTTAAAACGTGGCGTTGAGAATGCCTATGCTTTATTCGTTAACGAATACGAATTCGAGTTGTTACAGAGCCATACAGGCATGAGTGCTGTGGAGATTGAGAAAGCAGTTAAATTATTGGTGGTCACTTGCGGAGAAAAAGGCGCGATCGTAAAGTTTGGCGGAACACAGTATGATATTCCCATTGTTCCAGCTGATTTCATAGCCGATCCTACGGGTGTGGGCGATGCGTTCCGCGGTGGTTTTTTGACTGGCTATCGTTTGAATCTGGATTTGCAGACCTGCGGTCAAATGGGAGCCCTTGCAGCGACGTACGTGCTTGAACAAAAAGGCACACAAAACCATCACTATACCATTCCCGAGTTCATTAAGCGTTACCGCGCTCATTTCGATGATCACGGCGCTTTGGATAAATTGTTGAAGTAATGTCATTTCTGGAGGAATAGATGTCAAATTATGATGTGAAGGACCTAAAGCAGGCAGACGGCGGCCGTTTACGTATTGAGTGGGCCGAGCGTGAGATGCCCGTACTGCGCCAAATCAAAGAACGTTTCGCGAAAGAGCGTCCCTTGAAAGGACTACGTATTTCTGCATGTCTGCATGTGACCACCGAAACCGCCAATTTAATGAAGACTTTGCAAGCTGGTGGAGCAGATATTGTGTTGACCGCGTCCAATCCGCTTTCAACCCAGGACGATGTGGCAGCATCTCTCATTACACATGATGAGATTCCTGTTTACGCCATCAAGGGTGAAGACAACGTAGTCTACTACAAGCACATCAACGCGGCTCTCGACCACAAGCCTCAGTTCACTATGGATGACGGTGCTGACCTGGTAAGTGTGCTTCACAAGGACCGCCGCGAATTATTGAGTAATGTCGTCGCTGGTACTGAAGAAACCACCACGGGCGTCATCCGCCTTCATGCCATGGCTGCCGACAAAGCTCTGAACTATCCCATCATTGCTATCAACGATGCCATGACCAAACACTTCTTCGATAATCGCTATGGGACAGGACAGTCAACCCTTGACGGTGTGATCCGTGCTACCAATGTATTGTTGGCTGGCAAGAAGTTCGTGGTCGCTGGTTATGGTTGGTGCGGACGTGGTTTGGCTAGCAAGGCAAAAGGTATGGGCTCGGACGTGATCGTTACTGAGGTTGATCCGCTGAAGGCGTTGGAAGCCACCATGGATGGTTTTAGGGTTATGCCGATGGATGAAGCAGCTAAGATCGGTGATTTCTTTGTCACCCTCACAGGCGATATCAACGTAATCGATGAACGCCACTTTAAACTGATGAAAGACGGCGCGATCGTTGCTAACTCGGGTCATTTTAATGTTGAAATCAATATTCCCGCGCTCGCGAAGATGGCGAAATCCAAGCGGCTTGTTCGCCCATTTGTGGATGAATATGTTTTACCCGATGGACGCCGTATCTATATCCTCGGAGAAGGTCGTTTAATTAACCTGGCTTCCGCTGAAGGGCATCCAGCTTCGGTTATGGACATGTCCTTTGCTAACCAGGCTTTGTCATTGGAATACCTGGCGAAAAATGCCGACAAACTTGAGAAGCAAGTTTACAGTGTTCCAGATGAAATTGACAAGAACATCGCTAAACTTAAACTTACCGCAATGGGAGTTGAGATCGATGAGTTAACAGCCGAGCAGGTGAAGTACCTGGGTTCATGGGAAGAAGGAACATAATCCGGCGAGTATCGGTTGAACCCGAGAATAGATGAGATATTAAGAAACAGGCTTCTAATAACGAAGCCTGTTTTTGTCAATCAATGTTTACTTCATAATTACAGCCATATTTCCCAAAGTCGCCCAGGAATCCTGAAAAATCCAGATTGGACGGGTGTAAGTCATGCCACCATCCAAAACCCAGACACTGGTTTCGTCATATCCATAAATGATCACGGTATGCTCGAATCGAACCACAAGAGTCGTGTGACCATCCAAGGCTTCATAATTTTGCGAGACACCGCCAGCCCAGACATTTCCGTAAACCCATACGATCACGGGTTCACCGCTGGTGATTTGCATGCGTAGATCATCAAACGAATAGTTGTGGACAGCTTTGGCGCCGAGGCCGTATCCCCTGAGCAAAGCAGCGACCGGGTCAGCATGGACACCATATGAATTTGGGGGAAGCTGACCTTCAGTGCCATCTGGACTGCCAACGAAACCGGCATCTGGATCATCCGATTGTGGTAAAGCGTACAAGAATTCATTCTCGCTGATCGTAACTCCAAAAAAGCTCGCCCAATCGACAGCGGAACGCGACTCACAAGATAGTGAATGGCTCTGGTTGAAACCATACATGCCATTGATCAAGTAGCTCGGTGGAAGACCTTCAACAGTCGGATTAATAGGTGTGTTGGTGGGTATGGGTGTGGGTGTTTTGGTTGGTTTGGGGGTCTTAGTTGGCGTGGTGGTTGCTGTAGTGGTGGGCGTGAAAGTTGGTATAGCTGTGTTTGTCGGCAGTGGTTGGAAGGGAGTCATTGTTGCAGGCAAGGCAGCAAATTGATCGAAAACAATGATCGTAGGGGAAGGAGTGAGAATGTTATATGACAAGCTAATCTGGAGCATTCCTGACGATAATAAGTAAATGACACTGGCTGCGATCAATAAAAATATAAACACGGCCAGAAGTAACCTTTTCCAGATTCTGGAACGGGTGGATTCACTCATTGAAAGACTTTTGGTTATTCCTGCACCACATTGATCTCGATCGAAATATATTCGCCAAAAGATTTTCCGTCTGGGCCAAAAGCCTGCCATGTGGAAATGTAGTTACCGGGTTCAGTTGGCGCCGTAAAAACGATCTGAATGGTACCGTCAACACCGGCGCGCAAAGGTGTTATCGACTGGGGGTTTACAGCACCAAGTTCGATCCCATCAATCAGGCGTAAGGTATAAGTCGCGTTCCAATTGCATGTTCCGGAGTTTTTGACTTTCCATAGTTTTTCGAGTGTCTCACCGGGTTTTACAAAAGTGCCATCCGGGTAGTTAAGGTCATTGAGATATTCCAAATCATTCTTGCAATCCTTAACCTGCGAATTTAATGGATCGGTAAGATCCGGAGTTGGGGTTTGAGTGAATGCAGACACAAGAGTGGGAGGGATGAAAATTGGGGCTTGTTTATCAGAAGCGAGAGCAACCTGTGGTCGTAACGCGCTGCAACCCATAGCCATGCTCATCAGCATGGCTATGGCGCAGAATGTGAGCGATTTCTTGAAAACCTGTTTATAGATCCGCATGAGTGAAATTATTCACCATCTGAATCGGAATCACTATCATCACTGGTAACACCAACCATCAAGGGAATTTCACCGCCCATGGCGCGTTGACGCACGGCTGTTTCGATCTCTTTACATAGTTCCGGATTTTGTCTGAGGTAATCTTTGGCATTCTCGCGACCCTGACCAAGACGCACATCACCATAGGAGAAGAACGCCCCACGTTTGGTGATGATCTCCAGCGCAGTAGCCAGATCAATAATGTCACCCTCTTTGGAAATACCCTCGTTATACATGATATCGAATTCAGCGGTACGGAAGGGAGGAGCTACCTTGTTCTTGACCACACGGACGCGAGTGCGATTACCAACGATTTCAGGTCCCACTTTGATGGATTGGATACGGCGGGTATCAAGGCGAACTGAAGCGTAAAACTTCAAGGCAAGACCGCCCGGGGTGGTCTCAGGATTACCGAACATTACACCGATCTTCTGGCGCAACTGGTTTGTAAAAATGACCGCTGTCTTTGTTTGATTGATGGCGCCGGAAAGTTTTCGCAGCGCTTGTGACATCAAACGGGCCTGCATACCCATGCTGGCATCGCCCATATCCCCTTCGATCTCCGCGCGTGGAACAAGCGCGGCTACCGAATCGACCACAACCACATCGACTGCTCCGGAGCGAACGAGTGTTTCAGCGATTTCCAGAGCTTGTTCTCCAGTATCGGGCTGTGATACCAGAAGGCTTTCAATATTCACGCCTAAACGGACGGCGTAAGCCGGGTCAAGGGCATGCTCCATGTCAATAAAGGCAACGGTTCCACCTAAACGCTGGGCTTCAGCTACAATGTGCAAGCATAGGGTGGTCTTGCCGGATGATTCAGGACCGTAGATCTCGGTAATACGGCCTCGGGGAATACCGCCTATTCCAAGTGCGATATCCAGTGAGAGTGAACCGGTAGGAATGGCTTCAACCTCAAGGGAATGGGTTTCACCCAGACGCATGATTGAACCTTCACCGTAGCGTTTCACGATATCGCCAAGAGCCTTATCTAAGACCGCGCGTTTGGCTTCGTTCATTTCCGGGGGGACACCCTGTCCGTTTTGAATGGGTTTCTTCGCCATGGTATTCTCCTCTACTTCGTTTTCAGAATTATATATGATTCCCTGCAAATGTTATTATAGTACATATGTTCGTAAAGTCAACCAATTAGAAAACTTAAAATTATGAAAACCTATTGACTTTCAGGAGAAAGATCTGTATTATCTTTCAATATTAAAATTAAATACGTGAGAGCTAGCGGCTGCATCTCAAACGAGATGACGAGGTGGAGGTTCCTTTTCGCGAGAAGAGGTTAACCTGCGGGGAGAAGAGCAGGGAAAATCGAAGGATCAGCGGATGCCTCTGGAGTCTTGCTACAGACTCCTTTCTCTCTTCCAATGAAGATCAATACGAAAACCATCCGGTGACGGATGGGACAAGCAGGGATCAGTGGTCAGGTGACGAAGTCTACCTGTTTGTATTTCTATTGGAAGGGATGCATTGTTTTCATTTCAAGGCATGCCCACGCATGCCTTTATTTTTTAATAAGGAGAAGGCTATGGACAAGAAAGAGTTATTTGAACGGATCGAAGCAGATGGTGTTGAGTTCGTTTCTCTGCAATTTACCGATGTAACCGGATCGGTAAAGAGTGTTGATGCTCCGTTGAACCAGTTGAAAGAAGCCCTGGAAAATGGGTTGTGGTTTGATGGCTCATCGATCGAAGGATTTGCACGCATTCAAGAAAGTGACATGTTATTGTCTCCGGATATTGATTCTTACGCGGTTCTCCCCTGGACCTCTACGGATCGGCGTCGTGCTCGCTTGTTTTGTGATATTTTCCGCCCCGATGGCTCACCATATGATGGCGATCCGCGCGGTGTCTTAAAACGTCAGATGGCGAAACTTGAAAAACGGGGATGGATTTACAATGTGGGTTCAGAACCGGAATTCTTCCTGTTTAACCCGAACACAAATGGCAGCGTCCATCCGGTTCCCCACGATGTAGGCAGTTATTTCGACTTTTCTCCCAATGACGAAGCAGCCCGCGTACGCAGCGAATTGATGCATGCTCTGCATACAATGGGGCTTGAGATCGAAGTTGGGCATCATGAAGTAGCTCTTGGGCAACATGAGATTGATTTTCGCTTTGCCGACGCGCTGAAATCCGCAGATAATGTTCTCACAATGAAATGCGCTGTTAAGGCGATTGCCGCCCAAAACGGTTTGGTGGCGTCATTTATGCCAAAACCAGTATTTGGTATCAATGGTTCGGGGATGCACTGTCATCAATCTTTGTTCAATACAGAAGGTGAGAATCTCTTCTACGATGGTAATGATGAATTTGGCATATCGAAGATCGCTTATGGATTCATCGCCGGGCAATTGGCTCATGCCAGGTGTTTTTCAGCGGTTACAGCACCAACAGTAAACTCGTATAAACGTCTCGTCCCAGGATATGAGGCGCCAGTTTATGTTGGCTGGGCGCAGACCAACCGATCAGCACTTATCCGATTACCGCGGTATAAAGCCGGCAATACCAAGGCTGTCCGTGCTGAATTACGCTGCCCGGATCCCTCCTGCAACCCATACCTGGCTTACACAGTTATGCTTGCGACAGCTATGGATGGAATTGAAAAAGGATTAACACCGCCAGCGCCTTTGAACAATATCAATGTATATGAGATGACCGCGCAAGAACGAAAGGAACGCAAAGTGAGTGAATTACCAGGATCACTGCATGAAGCGTTGGAAGAGATGAAGAAAGATTCCGTGATTGAAGAAGCACTGGGCCCGACGGTATTCGAAGCTTTTATCCGCGCCAAGGAAGCGGAATGGGAAGAGTATCGCTTGCGGGTGATGGATTGGGAAGTGGAAAGGTACCTCGAACTTGCATAGGCAACAAGGCACAGCTTCAACAAGCTGTGCCTTTTTTATTTGGGATTGATTAAGTTTTGCATGCAGAGCAGTAATTCGCGTTCAGCCCCTGTGGGTGGTATAGAGGAGATTACCAGAATGGGTAGGGTCAACTTGTCTGCGTTGATATCAGTTATTGTAATTTTGCGAAGCGACGGGTCTGTTGCATGCGCGGGAAGAAAACCAATCGCGGTTTTATCTCCTTGCAGAAATTCAACCATCGCATGGGGATCAGGGATCAGGAGTGCGGTACCTGTCGCAGCCGGTCTGCCACTCATTACTGCCGAGATGAAGATCATTTGGATGTCTTCATCTTTTGGGTAAAACCCCAGCGAAATCGTCGAAGAATCAAGGGATTTATCGGCATTCTTCCTGAAGCAGTCTGGGCACGCAGTACGTAGTTCCCCCCACGTGGCATAGTCACCACTAAAAAGGTTCCTGGCGATTTTTGCAGGCAATTTCTGCAGGGGATTCGCCTTGTTCACCACTACGATCAACTCTTCCTCACCGATCTGATAGGCAGGAACGGCGAGCGGTTCGGGAGGTCCCCAACGGAAGGTCAAATCACTCGATGTAGTATTAAGGGATGAAGTGGGGATTTCGTGGGTCAACAGCCCTGAATTACCGATCACATCAGCGCAACTGCTCATGGTTGGAACGATCCATTCAACCGAAGGGGTATAGCTGATGTCAATGATCCTAAATCCATTGGGTTGCAGGGCAGTACTTGTAGCATTTACACTACTTGTGGCTGATTTCGTGGAAGAAGGTGTAATAATCGAACTAGCAGTGGCGTCGCTCCGCAAGGCGCCGACAAGTAACGTAATACAAGCCAGGGATGCACAATAGATAGAGAACCCATACAATTTTCGACGTTTGATGAAGTTCAAGAACCAATGAAGAGAGAGATATCCAATGATGGCTGTGGTGAAAAATGCTAACAACAAACCGGATATTGCAGACGAAATATCGGTCAGGTGGAAAAGGCTATTTATATTGGCGATGATCGTGCCCAACATTACCGGGATGGCCAGAAGAAAGCTAAAACGGGCTGAGGAAGTACGGTCCAGATGGTGGGTCATCCCCCCGGCGAGAGTGGATCCAGTACGGGAAATGCCGGGAACAATCGAAAGCGCCTGAAATAACCCAATCCAAAGGGCATCCCACCAGGAGATTTCCGACAGATTTCTTGATCGTTTGCCATATAGATCAGCTAGAATAAGAAATCCTGCGGAGACGAACAACATCAGCGCTACAATCATCGGTTTGGAAAAAATGGAATTGATTAATTTGGACAATGTCATCCCGATCAGGGCTGCGGGAATTGTCGCGAGGAGAATGTACCACCCCAGGCGGGATTCAAATTCATTGAAGGGTTCCTTGGATGCTAAACCATGGAAGAAGGCTTTGATGATTGTGACCAATTCCTGCCAAAAATAAATAATCACTGCAAAAAGGGATCCAAGTTCCAGCACTACTTTAGTAGAGATTAATTGCTCAGAAGTGAGAGTCCAATTTAGAAAGTAGAGAACCAGGATGAAGTGAGCGGAACTTGATACAGGCAGGAACTCAGTTATACCCTGGAGGATACTAAGAATGAAATATTGAATTGTTGTCATGATTCCACCTTCCTACCGCTAGGTTGATAATTGTGAAGGAAGTCATCCGCAAAACGAGCAAACTCGCGCTTGAGGATTGCTGCGCGGGCTCGCTTGACCAGCGAAATGAGGAAGCGAATGTTGTGAATCGAGATCAAAGTAGAAGCCAGCATCTCCTTGGCGACGACAAGGTGACGAATGTATCCGCGGGTGAAATTCTGGCAGGTGTAACAATCGCAAGTCTCATCGATGGGATTGTGGTCATGAGCGTAACTTGCGTTCATTAAGTTGATACGTCCGGTTGGAGTGAACGCGGCGGAATGACGAGCCAGGCGGGTGGGGAGGACGCAATCAAAAATATCCACTCCGCGCAATATTCCGTTAATCAAATCCTCGGGCGAGCCGACCCCCATCAGGTAACGCGGCTTTTGCAGGGGTAGGATACCATTCACCACCTCGAGCATGGCGTGCATTTCGGGTTTGGTTTCGCCCACGGAGAGCCCACCAATGGCGTGCCCCGGAAACCCGAGCGAACTGATAAACTCGGCGGACTGCCTACGCAGCTCAGGAGAAATTCCACCCTGGACAATGCCAAAAAGAGCCTGGTTGGTGCTCTTTTTGGCTTTCAGGCATCTTTCAGCCCATAAGTGGGTACGGATCATCGATTGTTGAATATAAGTTGCATTATTCGGGTCAGCGCATTCATCGAAGGCCATGATGATATCCGCTCCAAGTTTTTGCTGGATTTCGATCGAACTTTCAGGTGTAAAGCGATGGATTGAGCCATCGATATGACTTTTAAAGGTAACCCCATCTTCATCTACTTTACGGGTGTCAGAAAGAGAAAACACCTGGAAACCTCCCGAATCAGTCAACATGGGATTTGGCCATTGCATGAACTCGTGCAACCCACCCATCTCAGCAACAAGATCTGCCCCGGGTCGTAGATAAAGGTGATATGTATTCGAAAGGACAAGCGAAGCCTGGCATTCTTTCAATTGGGCAGGGGTTACGGCTTTTACCGTAGCCTGAGTCCCAACCGGCGCAAAAACAGGTGTCTCAAGGGGGCCATGCGCGGTTTGAAAAACTCCGGCACGCGCATTGCCTTCAGTTGCCTTCAATTCAAATGTGAACAATGATTTATCCATTCCAACAATTATAGCCTGTAAAAACAGGGTTCTGGGTAAGTGATATTTCCCTCGGATGAAGTAATTTGAGGAACAGACTTGTCCGGGATTGACAGGTCGTTTATACTAGAAAATCTGTTGTTGTCACTTTGAAGTTCGAAAAATTTGTCTTTAACTTCTTTTTGAAAGAGTCCAATATTGCTGCCTGAAAAAACGACTAAGAAAGTGGTGGATATATCCAAGGATTGACAAAGAAGTCGATCAAAAATTAAGCGCATTCCCACCATATATGCGCCAATTGCTTTTCAACCGCGGATGCTCCGACGAGCAATCAGCCGTTGAATACTTGAACGCTTCACTCGTTTTGGGTGATCCATTTTCACTTTTGGATATGGATAAAACGATTGATCGTATATTGCAGGCGCTTGATCGAAATGAGCCTATCGTTGTTTACGGTGACTATGATGTGGATGGGGTTTCCGCCACGGCATTAATGGTTCAAGTTTTAAAGATTTTTGGAGCGAATGTCAGTGCATATATACCCAACAGGTTCGATGAGGGTTATGGTCTGAACTCTGAGGCAGTCCAGGAATTGACCGAGAAAGGTATCAGGGTGATTCTGACTGTCGATTGCGGTATTCGTTCTCAGCGCGAGGCAACCCTGGCCAGGAATCTTGGCACAGATTTGATCATCAGTGACCACCATTTTCCCAAGGGTGATCTTCCCTCGGCTTACGCAGTGATTTGTCCAAAAAGGGAGGGTGACCCTTATTCTTTCAAAGAATTGGCTGGGGTCGGGTTGGCGTACAAGATCGCGCAGGGATTGTTCGCAAAGAGACCCATAACCGGATTCTCGGCCGATGACTGGCTTGACTTCGTTGCTCTGGGTACCGTGGCCGATGTTGTTCCTTTGATTGGAGAGAACCGTGTGTTGGTGCGTAGGGGAATCAACCTGCTCCGCCAGGGAAAGAGAATCGGCTTACAGGCATTAATTCGGGTTAGTGGTAGGAGCCCACAACGGATAACGGCGAGTGATATTGGATACATACTCGGTCCGCGTCTAAACGCTGCCGGCAGAATCGAATCTGCCATGCAGGCGTATGAACTACTCATGTCAGAATCGGTTGAGGATTCAGCTTTACTGGCGCAGAGGCTCGATAACCAGAACAGCAAAAGACAACAGATCACCAAAGAAGCCAGAAGAAAAGCCGAGGAGGAGATTGGTATTGATCCGCAACTTGATCTGATCTCCACTTTTAGTACCGATTACCATAGCGGAATTGTTGGTTTGATAGCTACTGGTCTGGTGGAAACATATTACCGTCCAGCCGTGGTGGGAAGTCAGGAAGGCGAATTGATTAGGGCTTCTTGCCGGAGCATCAGCGAGTTCCACATTACGCAAGCTTTGGATGAATGCGCTGATTTACTCGTGAGGCACGGCGGTCACTCCATGGCCGCGGGATTTACTGTAAGCAATGAAAACGTTCCTTTGTTATTGGAGCGGTTGAATCAGATCGCTACGCGTGAACTGGCGGGGAAGGATCTGCGGAAAACCATCAAAGCTGACCTGGAAATCCCGATTTCAGAGGTAAGGAATATTCTTCTACGAGATTTAGAGAAGTTGCAACCTACCGGCATGGGAAACCCGGACGCTGTTTTTGTCTCCCGCAATGTCGAAATCATCCATCCACGGCTGATCGGTGCGGAAAAACAGCACCTGAAATTCACCTGTCAGGCTGGAGATTACTTGCTGGATGCAGTGGCATGGCGTCAATCAGATTGGATACGGTCTTTGCCAGGTAAATTTGATTTGATTTACGCGATTGAAGAAAATGAATACATGGGTTCTCGAACATTGCAGATTAATGTTCGAGATATGCATCCCAGTGGTCAGGAAGAACAAGCGTGAGTCACCCTCCATCGCGGTTAAAAGCGATTTTGCTGGCTCTACTCATTACATTTATTTGGTCTACATCTTGGATATTTATAAAGATAGGTCTGAAAAACATACCAGCTCTCACCTTTGCTGGACTTCGTTATTTCATCGCCTTTTTATGTTTGCTACCCTTCACGCTGTCAAGGAAATACCAGACAGAAATCAAGCAACTAAAGACCGCTGATTGGGTCAATCTGGTTTTACTGGGTGTGGTGATTTATACCCTGGCGCAGGGGGGACAATATCTCGCTTTGGCGCAATTACCTACTGTCTCAGTCAACTTGATCGTTAACCTAACGTCTATCTTTGTTGCCTTTGCTGGGATTTTTGTCCTTAAAGAGAGACCAACAGCCATCCAGTGGATAGGAGTAGGACTAAACCTATTGGGAATCCTGGTTTATTTCTATCCAGGCGGGTTCCAGAACGCAGAATGGTTGGGATTGATTTTTGCTCTGATTTGTCTGGCTGCCAATATCGGCGGGTCATTAATGGGCAGGAGCGTAAATCGGGGAAATCACATTTCTCCGCTGTTGGTGACGGTGATCAGTATGGGAGTGGGATCGGTACTTTTACTCTCTGTTGGAATAATCTTTCAAGGACTTCCGGTCATTAGCCTGACCAGTTGGGGGATCATCCTTCTACTGGCAGTGGTAAATACCGCATTCTCTTTCACGGTATGGAATTACACATTCCAGACTTTGACCGCGATGGAATCGAGTTTGATAAACAGTACCATGTTGGTTCAAGTAGCCATACTCTCTTGTTTGTTCCTTGGAACTAAGCTTGATCTGAAAGAAATGATTGGATTGGTTTTGGCCATTTTTGGTGTTTTGATCGTTCAAGTCAATTTTTCAAATTCAAAAATGCAGGCATAAACCTTACCGTTTTGTTAGTTGTAACCCGTTGATTTTTACTAATGGTATACGGTAACCTAAAAACCAAGGTGCTATAATTACCTTGCCATTATTCTTGTTTGTAGCATTTTGGAGGGCTCGATATGTCAAATGAAACTGCGCAACCTCCGACAAGTGTTCCGGTTGTTCCAAATGCCGCAGGGGGGGGAGGATTCCGACCGGGACAGATCAACAGCGTTGAAGATACCGGTCTCGGACTGCTATGGTTGCAAGATCTTGCATTAAAGATTCTTTACTTCCAGGGTTACCTGACAGGTTTTAAGATCGCGGAAGCGATGGCATTACCCTTTTCTGGAACAGTTGAACAGATTCTTGAAGGTCTCAAACGCGACAAAGCGATCGAAGTCAGATCTTCACAAATGGGCCTTGGTGAAGGTGCCTATCTGTACGCGATCACCGGCGCTGGCATCACGAGAGCACGTGAAGCGCTGGATCGAAGCCAGTATGCCGGACCCGCGCCAATTCCGCTGGAAGTCTATAATGATTCAGTACGGCGCCAAAGCCGCGGACGTATCCAGGTAACCAACCGGCACATGCGCCAGGTGATCAATGATCTAACCTTCAGTGAAAAAACTTTTCATCGATTGGGACCGGCCGTGAACTCCGGCACATCCATTTTTATTTATGGCCCTCCGGGAAATGGCAAGACCAGTGTTGCTAGAGCCATCGGTAATCTGATCCTTTCACAAACCATGTACATTCCATACGCAATATATGTGGACGGACAGGTGATCACGGTGTTCGATTCGGTGAACCACCAACTTGCTCCCGAAGAAGAAACCACTCCCGGACGCGGCGGACCGCGAAGAGACACGCGGTGGGTACACATCCGCAGGCCTTTTATTATGGTGGGTGGCGAATTAACCTTGTCCGGTTTGGATCTTGTTTTTGACGATACGCTTAAATTCTATGAAGCACCTTTCCAGGTTAAAGCGAATGGCGGCATTCTGCTGATCGATGATTTCGGTCGCCAGCAGGTACGTCCACGCGACTTATTGAACCGCTGGATCGTCCCTCTGGAAAACCGCATCGATTATCTTTCATTACATACCGGAAGAAAGATCGAGATCCCCTTTGATGTACTGGTTATGTTTTCGACAAACCTGCCGCCAAAAGACCTGGTGGATGAAGCTTTTCTGCGACGTCTTCGTCATAAGATTGAGATTGGGGATCCAAGCTATGACGAATATCGGGAAATATTCAAGCGCGTAGCCCAGGGGAAAGGGGTGGCTTACTCCGATGAAGGATTGGCTTACCTGCTTCAAGAATGGTATATCAAACCACAACGCAAAATGCGCGCTTCTCATCCCCGTGATCTTTGCGATCAAATACTAGATATCTCGCGCTATCTGGGTGTTGAACCCGTGATGAGCAAGGAAATGATCGATACCGCTGCTGATTCATATTTTGTAGAGTTATAAAATGATTAAAAACTTACCAAATCCAATAATCATCGGACACCGTGGAGCGTGCGCGCTTGCGCCTGAGAATACGATCGCTTCATTCAAATTAGCTGTACAGCATCAAGCCGACTTCGTAGAATTAGATGCTAAACTCTCAAAGGATGGGGTGGTGGTCGTCATCCATGATCAGACCGTGGATCGTACTACCAATGGCAAGGGACGAGTGAATCAGATGGTATTCGATGATCTGCGTAAATTGGATGCCGGAAGTAAATTTGACAAAAAATTTGCCGGAGAAAAAATTCCGACGCTTGATGAAGTTTTTAAGGCCGTGGGGAAGGATGTTTTTGTTAACGTTGAATTGACCAATTATGAATCGAAGGCTGATGATCTTGTTAGGAAGGTCATCGATGTTGTAAAAGCCAATCAGATGGAAGATCGGGTTCTTTTCTCCTCATTCTTCCCTGGAAATCTCATAAAAGTACACAAACTTTTGCCTGAAGCACCCGTTGGTATATTATGTTTGGAGGGTTCGGCAGGATTTATTACTCGTTCTTCACTGATGATGAGTGTTTCTCCAGAGCTTGTTCATCCATATCTGGCGGATGTCACCCGGGAAACTGTAGAGAAGGAACATCGGCGCGGTAGAAGAGTAAATGTTTGGACAGTAAATGAAGACAAGGATATCATCCGTATGTTTGAAGCCGGAGTGGATGGAATATTCACTGATGATCCATTGAAAGCACGCCAATTGTTAAACAATTTCCAAAAAAAGAGTTGATTTTTCAGCGTTTCAAGATATAAATAGATAAAGTTTTCAGTGAGCTGCCTTGAGAAGAAGATTCGTTTCATCACTCCTATTGGCCAGTTTTCTATTGAGTCTGGTTCTGCCAGTCTCGATGGTTAACGCTTCTTGCATACCTGTTGACCTTACCCCTGAACAAAAAGCCCAGATTTTACTTAATAAACTTTCTCCGGAAGAGAAGGTAGGTCAACTTTTTTTGGTCAATGTCAATGGGACTGATATTTCCGATACAACACAGATATATGATCTGATCAAGAACAAGCATATTGGTGGGGTCATGCTTCAGCGTGAAAAGGATAATTTTTCAGATGGTGAGACTAATCTGGCAGATCTTCAATCATTGATTGGAGGATTACAGAATATTGCCTGGGTGGTACCAGGGGAGGGACAGGATTCATCCGCTGAAAATTCAACATATGTTCCACTTTTTATCTCCATTGAACAAGAAGGTGATGGGTATCCGGGAGATCAACTCTTAAGCGGGATGACACCCCTTGCCGATGAAATGGCTATTGGAGCGACCTGGCAGACTGAATATGCAGAAAACACCGGGATCATCCTGGGTAGAGAATTGCGGGCCTTGGGAGTCAATTTGCTGATTGGGCCATCGTTAAACGTTACTGATTCAGTCCAAGTTGTGGGGAATGAGGATCTGGGAGTGAGCGTTTTTGGTGGCGATCCGTACTGGGTAGCTGAAATGGCGAAGGCATATATCCGGGGTTTACACACAGGTAGCAACGAACAGGTTTTAGTGATCGCGAAAGATTTCCCGGGTCGCGGTAGCGCAGATCGCCCGGCAGAGGATGAAGTCGCGACGGTAAGAAAATCGTTGGAACAGCTAAAGCAGATCGAGTTAGCCCCGTTCTTCGCAGTAACCGCTGAATCCACTCCGATCGAAGAACAGACGGATGGCCTTTTAGTATCGCATATTCGGTACCAGGGCTTTCAGGGAAATATTCGCGCGACTACACGTCCGATCTCTCTGGATAATACTGCGCTAGGTCAGATCCTGGCTTTACCTGAATTTACCTCATGGCGAAATTCAGGGGGTATCATGGTCAGTGACGATTTGGGTGTCCCTTCCATCCAGAAGTTTTTTGACCCCACAGGTATTTCTTTTGACGCGAGGCAGGTTGCCAAGAACGCATTTCTGGCTGGAAACGATTTACTGTACATTGGGAACCTTACTTCATCGGGCGGCGAAGATAATTACACCACGATAACACATTGCCTTGAGTTATTTTTGCAAAAATACACTGAAGATGCCGCTTTTGCACAAAGAGTGGATGATTCGGTCTTGCGCTTGTTGACTTTGAAATACAAGATCTATCCAAATTTCGATGCTGAAAGCGTGACCCCGGATCCCAGCGACCTTAATGATGTTGGCAATGGGGAGGCTGTTACTTTTCAAATCGCTAAATCAGCAGTTACCTTGATTAGCCCGGAACAAAGCGAGTTGGATTCGATTTTGATTAATCCTCCCCAGTTGTCTGATCGAATTGTTTTTATTTCAGATCTCGTAACTCAGAAGCAATGCAGTTTTTGTAAAACTTCGACTTCCTTTTCTGCGGAAGACTTTCGCAACGCGGTGATCAAGTTATATGGGCCAAATGCTACCGGGCAAATTCAAGATTATCGTTTGAGCGCGTATTCGTTTGATGATTTGATGAATTATCTGGACCAAACCGGTAATACTACCCAATTGCAGGAAGACCTCTTCTCAGCAAACTGGATTGTCTTCTCTTTTCTTGGGAATTCGGAGAGTGGAATTGGTCAACAAGTTTTACGCAGGTTCCTTTCAGAAAAAACTTCGTTGGTCCGTGAAAAAAAGGTAATCGGGTTTGCCTTTAATGCGCCTTATTATCTGGATGCTACTGATATTTCCAAATTGACCGCATATTATGGGATTTACGGAAAAACGGAACCGTTTATCGATGTCGCGGCCAGGGTGTTATTCCAGGAAGTGATCCCCAAGGGCAGTTCGCCGGTATCTGTTCCTGGAGTGGGGTATGACCTGATTTCGGCAACACAACCGGATCCTGATCAGGTCATCCAGTTGATGATCGACGAGGGAGAAGCAGCTCTTGTTACCCCCACCTTTGAATTGAGCCCAACCCCAGTTGTTTATTACGTCGGTGATACGTTGTCCGTTAAAACTGGTCAGATCATCGACCATAATGGTCACACTGTGCCTGACAATACGGTCGTCCATTTTTTGATTGATACTGGTTCAAATAGCGGGACGGTGGAAACGATCGAAACGGTCACAAGTGATGGCGTAGCTCGGATGAACTATCGAATACCAAATACGGGGTTGCTGAAAATTACTGTTCAAGCGGATCCCGCTCTACTCTCACAGACTCTCCAATTGGAGATCACGCTTCAGGGTGGCGTATTGACCGCTATTGAGCCAACAGAGGCTCCTACAAGTAATGTTGAAACTCAGACTGTCGCTCCAACGGAAGCGAAACCACCCACTTCGACACAGATCGTTCACGCTGAAGGGTATGCTACTCCGGGAGATTGGTTGCTTTCAACAATCATCATCCTTGCTTTGGCAGCGCTCATGTTTTGGATCGGATCGACTAAAGTAAATTTGAGGTGGGCAGTAAGGTGGGCTATTTGTTCTGCATTGTCAGGTTACCTGGCATTTATTTATTTGGCGCTCAGTTTGCCTGGCAGTATGAATTTAATCTCAAATCATGGATCGACCGGAATCGCGCTGGTAAGTGTAATTGGAGCGACTATTGGATCAGTTGCTTCAGTGATATGGTGGCTCTTAAAGAAGTAAGTATCAGTGTAGCAGTGTTATAAGGAGAGACATGATCGCCACCACGCCGGTCAGGATCAGCAATATCTGTTCCGTCTTAGACTGGAAAATGTTGAACTTTGGTTGAATACGCCTGCCGGTCGGAGTGTAGATCGGGCGGCTGCCGATTAATGAATCACGAAAGATCTCCACATTCTCAGGTCGATCATCGGGGTGCAGCTCAAGAGCCCAGAGAATGGCTCTTTGTGTTCGCAAGGTGATCGCGGGATTGATCAATTTTGGCTCTATGAGTGATGATGGGTTCAGGAAGCGCTCACGTGCGTCAGCGGGTGGATGATTGGTTAATAAGTGATATAGTGTTGCTCCAAAGGCATAAATATCGCTGCGCGCATCCGTGTGGCCAATATCTCCGCCGTATTGCTCAAAAGGCGTGTATAGAGCTGTACCCTGCCCTTGGAGGATGGTTATGGTTACTTCACCAGGGGCAAGTAATTTAACAAGCCCAAAATCCACCAGTTTTAAAACTCCAGCGGGGGTCAGCTTAAGGTTACTGGGTTTAATGTCTCTATGCAGAATCGGTGGGTTTTGCTGGTGCAAATAGGTCAGTGCGTCCGAAAGTTGATTTGCCCAATCCAGAACCTCGGCCTCCTCCAAAAAAGTTTTCTTTTCCTGGGAGGAAGTCATCAAAGAACGGAGATCTTTTCCTGGCACAAAATCCATGACTAGATAATCACGTGGACCATTCGTGAAAAAATCAGAGACTTTAGGAAGGTTGGTGTGATCAAGCCTGGCAAGAACAGTTGCTTCACGCATGAATTGGGCGCGGGCTTCTTGGACCATTTTCGATGGCAGGGTTTTGTCGTGCTCCACTTCTTTGACCGCGCATTGCCTGCCCTCCAAGCGGAGATCATCAGCAAGATAAATACAACCCATTCCACCCTGGCCAATGATTCGGCGGATGCGGTAACGGCCCCTTAATGTCTCTCCGATCTTTATAGGAATGGGCATACTTGGATTCTCTCTTGCTAATTATTTTCGTAAAAACAGGAATGCGTTAATTTCGAATATCTGATATATTATACCTGAGGAGAGGTAGTCAGCAATGCAATCAAGTGATTTGTTGAAGAATAAAATTCAAGAAGCCCCACTGGTACAATATCCTGTGCTGATAGCTCAGCAGGGACCGCTTGAAGGACAAAGGTGGGCTGTTGATAAAAGCTTAACGATAGGCCGCGATCCCGGTTGTGATATTGTCATTCCCGATCGCCAGGTTTCACGACTTCACGCAAAAATCCATTTTAACGGCAAAGTTATTGAACTTGAAGATATGGGAAGCAAGAATGGTACTTTTTTACTCGGAGAGATGCTGCCAAAAAGAACGTCATTGGCTGATGGAACTGTTTTCCAAATTGCGCTGGTCCAGAAATTCGTTTTTTACCTCACGGATGCGACGATGCCTATGGAAGATGTAAATTATCTGGCATCGATAAAAACGGATGGATCAGCTGAGGCTCTATTATTGGACAAAAAATCGCATCGAGTTTGGATCGGGAAGAAAGAAATCCTCCCGCCGTTATCCGTGCCACAATTCACTTTATTGGAAGTACTCTTTGAACGTCCAGGAATGGTGATTACAAGAAATGAGCTGGTAGATTTTATTTGGGGAAACGACCAATCAGCTGGTGTTTCTGATCAGGCGCTGGATGCTCTCATCAGAAGGTTGCGGGAGAGGCTGGCAGAGGTGGATTCAGATCATAATTATATTGTCACCATCAGGGGGCATGGATTACGATTTGAAAATAGATAAAAAAAACCGGAGAAATTATCTCCGGTTTTTACTTCATCAATTCGTCAATTATTCTTTGAGCTTCTTCTGCATGCTGTAGCGTAAAACTAGTTTGTAGATACTTTCGAGTGATTGCATCATCTCTGGAGATTGGCTGCGCGATTTACCCTCAGAAACGATTGAGTTCAGCGCCTGAACGAATTCATCGGTCACCATGGCAGAGTTCTCGTCAAGAATTTTTGTTTGTTCAGTCTCATCCTTGGCGTCCATCAGCTTTTGGATTAGCTCGATTTCGGGAGGGGGCGCACTTTCTTTTTCGATGATCGCGGTGACCTTTTGTATTTTTTCGATCCTGGCCAGGTCACCTGCCTGATTGGCTTTGTCGAATTCAGCACGGATCGCTTGTGTGAAGAACTCATCCATTTCTTGCAGGTGTTTCTTAACGGCGTTTTCGATATCGGAATCGTTCAGGATGGCGTTCAATAGTTTCTCGGATTCTTCCATACGGCGTTTTAATTCGAGATCATATTCCCGTGTAATCTTAAGTAGTTTGTCACGTAGATCGGTTAACTTCTTTTTCTCAGCTTCAGGTGATTTTTCCAGCATCTCAGTCAATGATTGGAAGAACTGATAGTCCAGACCGCTGCGGGTCATACTCACAACAGTAGTTAAGGCAGAATCGGAGGTTATCGAACCGAGGATTTCGATCAACTTCTCGCGGGTCAATCCCTCTTTACTGGCTTCCTGCAATGCCTTAATCGCTTTCTGCGCTTCCTGATTTTGAGCCCAAAGTTCACGACCGAACTTGGTTTCTTGCAATAATTCGCTTTGGATCGCTCCCAGCATCTGCGCTGATTTCTCATCTCCCTGCATCATGGCAGATTCAATAATGGTAGAAAGAATTGTGAAGAAACTCCCATCCACCAGTTCATCCTCCTGCCGCATGATTTCTTTTCTTTCTTCGGGGTTGGGATTCGTGATAAGGCGCTGGATGAGATTGACACGTTTTTGTTGGGCTTCCAGCATTTCCTTGGTAATACCATCTGCTTCGAGGATGCGATCGATCATTGTCTGGAATGTTAACATGGTCTGGGGCTGGAAAAGATATCCCTTTCGTTTATCGACCGGCAACGCGTTAACCACTTGGTTAATAAGTGGACCAAGCTGTTTTTCCTGTTCGTTGATGGAAAGGCCCGCTTCCGGTGGAAAAAATGTCAATAAAAGCTCTTTTTCAGCGTCGTGGTAAACGATTGGCAGATTCAGCAGCCCTTCATACCCGCACGACTGGCAACGGGCAACATTTGTCGACCGGCTTAAGAAACGTTGCTTCGCAGTTGGATCGGAGGTGGTATCGAAAAGCTGTTGCACTTCAGCCATGATCGGTTGATGACAGCGTGGACAGGTAGTTTGAATTCTGGGCATGACACTCTCACTTGTTCAAAATTTATTCCCGGAGATTATACCATCCGGGAGAGATTACCATTGTACATGAACAGTATTAACTTTTTGTTATAGGCAAGGAGAAACAAATCTTCGCGCCATTATTATATTCAGAGTCTACCCACATTCGCCCTTCATGAGCTTCAACGATCGCTTTTGCCAGATATAACCCCAGGCCGGCACCCTTGGTCTGACGAATGGCATTGGACGAACGATAAAATCGATCAAAAACATAAGGCATATCTCCGGGGTTGATTCCGGGACCTTCGTCAGCGACAGAACAAATGATATTTTGTCCTCTTAATTCGGCGGAGATGGTGATTTTGCCACTGGGTGAATACTTGATCGCGTTGGAAAGCAAGTTTGAAAAAACCTGGGTTATCCTCGTTTCATCAGCCAGGATTACTGGTAAATCATCTTGGACATTGACGACGATCGTATGCTTTTTTGTTTGAGTGAGGAACTTGTTTGCAATGTGTTTGATGAGGTCGGCGATTTGTAAATCGGTTCGCTTGATACTGAATCCGTTCGCTTGTAGACGGGTAGTATCCAGAAGATTTTCAATATATCCACTCAGCCGGTCGGCTTCTTCTTCGATAACTTTAAGACTTTCTTCTACGATCTCTTTATTCCAGTTGGTGTCATCGCGTCGGAGAGTCCCCACATAACCTTTGATCAAAGCCACTGGAGTTTTCAACTCATGACTGATCACCGAGATAAAGGTTGATTTGGCTTGTTCGGCTTCGCGGAAACGGGTGATATCACGGACGGTGGTGATGATATTGAGGAGCATACCATCATCGGAGAGCAAAGGAGCGTAGGTGATGCCAACTGGAAGAGAAGGGAGACCATTCGAGCGTTCCATATCTCCTTCAACATACAGGTTCGCATGGGGCGATAGTGGCCAACCGCCGGCAATGGCTTCTTCCAGAGTCATTTGTTGAGGCTTCTTTGCCCACTTAATGATCGACTCGTGAGGTTGATTTAACAGGTCTGCTGGCTTTTTGCCAAGCAGATGGCAAAAAGCTAGATTGCTTCGTTCAATACGCAAATCATGGGTAAGGATCACGATACCATCGCCCGCTGATTCCAACAAAGCGTCGACACGTTTCTTGTCGGTTTCCACCTGGTTGTAAAGCTGGGCATTGTTAACAGCTATGGCTGCCTGGTCGGCAAAGTTAGACAGCAATCCGCGGTCTGTCGGGCTGAAGCCAGCAAATTGCCTGAAAACGAAAATAACCCCTACTACCCGATTGCCAGTGATTAAGGGAAGACCAATACTGCTCAATCGACCCATGGTGACTGCCTGGGTAAAAAATCCGAGTAACTGATTAATGATAGAGATCTCGGCGTGATCTTTTGTGCTGTCATCCGGGATCTGTCTGAATTGATCTTCCAGATATTGCAAAAAAGCAGGTGGCAACCCGTAAGAAACCCGGGTTTGCCATCCCTGCGATTTTGAACGTAGCGCGATTAATCCGGATTGACCGGCTAACATCTCGATGGAGATATGGAGGATACGTGCCAGAAGTTTATCTAGATCAAGCTCCTGCGTCAATGCGCGGGATATTTCGAGCAGGTAATCCCGCTGGCGGACACGAAAATCAGGTAGCATGAACATTTAGCCCTTTTCGATGGATACCTCTGAGTTATCCGCAGATAATTCTTCCATTTCTTCAGCCAGCGAAATTGCCTCCTCAAATATTTCTAAACCTTCATCCGCTTCCTCTTTGGTGATGCAAAGGGCGGGTGAGATGCGGATGGTACTTCTACCGCATCCCAAAGTGAGCAGGCCACGTTCGAAGGCGAATTTTTCGATTTTGTCTCGAAGCTCAGTCGCTGGTGTTTTAGTCTCTTGATCTTTAACGAATTCAACACCGATCATTAATCCAATGCCGCGTACACAACCGATCGAAGGATGTTCCTCTTTGATCTCATAAAGTTTATCGAGAATGTAATTACCTACCTCACCAGCGTTGGCCATGTAATTATCTTCCACCAAGCCCAATGTCGCGAGAGCCGCGGCGCACGCAATGGGGTTACCGCCATAAGTATTGCCGTGAGACCCTTTCGGCCAGGTGACTATGCTCTTACGGGCAACCATGGCACCAATGGGAATCCCTGAAGCGATCCCTTTGGCAACGGTGATAATGTCAGGTTCTACCCCAAAATGCTCGATCGACCACCATTTTCCAGTGCGGCCTACGCCAGCCTGAACTTCATCTGCGATGAGCAGTATTCCATTGCGATCGCATAATTCACGGAGCCGCGGGAAAAATGAATCAGGAGGAATGATATACCCACCTTCACCTTGAATGGGTTCAACAATAATTCCAGCGACTTCATCAGCAGGGATAATTCGACCAAATATCTCTTCTTCTAGGTAACGGATAACCGCAATTCCTTCATCTTCACCAGGGCGAGCCTGGATGATCGGTCGGTAAGGGTCAGGGAAGGGGACATGGGTAACGCCATTCATTAACGGGAAAAAGCCCCGGTGATAAACTGGTTTGCTGGCTGTGAAAGTGACTGCGCCCATTGTTCGTCCATGGAATCCACCAAGGAAACCGATGAATTGGGAACGACCAGTCGAATAGCGCGCAAGCTTGATGGCAGCTTCAACACTTTCAGTGCCTGAATTGGTCATGAACGAAATGGCATCTTCTCGAAAAGGTGCTATCCGGTCAAGATATTCTGCTAATTCTATCCATTTTTGGTGATAGAAATCGGAAGATATGTGGATAAATTTTTCAGCCTGTTCCTGTATAGCTTTTACTACAGTGGGGTGGCTGTGCCCCGTGGATGTTACGGCGATCCCTGCGGCAAAATCTAGAAACCGGTTCCCGTCAACATCCCAAACTTCAACGCCGCGCCCGTGATCCATAACGAAGGGATATCCCCTCGGATAAGACGGTGAAATCACCATCCGGTCACGTTCAATGAGACTTTTTGCCATTGGCCCTGGTAAGTTTAGCACCTTCATAGCATACCTCCTTTTTTATGGTTTGTGCTGATGTACTAGCTTACGTCAGTAACTTAGCAATCTTCTTCCATTAATAAAGTGACGTATATCTCTATTATACCATGAGGAGTTTAACGCAAACGATGGGCCAACGTCAGGCCCATCGTGTCAAAAACACTCGCTAATCATTTTTCAAGAGAAAGGGCAAGCGCTCCCAGGAGGCCTGCATCATCACCCAGAGCGGCGAATTCTATTTTCAGATCCTTGATATATTCTTCCGTTATGATATGCTCTTTGAGTGAAGCAATCAATGGTTTCATTAATAAGTCGCCACTCCGGCTGACCCCTCCACCCAGAATCAGTATCGAGGGGTTCAGAATATGAATCCAATCTGCGATCGCCTGACCGAGGTAATATCCTGCCTGCCTGAATGCCTGTATGGAAAGCTCATCTCCATGAGCGGCAGCCGACGCAATTTCTTTCGACGATGGTGTACTTCCTGGCGGAAAAATTGAAGGAATACCTTCCGCGATCTTTTCTTTCACATAACGGGCAATGGCGGTTCCAGAGGAGACCGCTTCGATGTGGCCTTTTTTTCCACACGCGCACATCGGACCATCAGGGATCGCCACCACGTGACCTAACTCTCCTGCCATTCCGCGGGTACCCGTGATCAACCGATTGCCAGAAATGATTCCTCCGCCGATTCCGGTACTAATGGTGAGGTAGAGTAAGTCGCTATGACCTTTGCCTGCACCAAATTTCCACTCACCGAGAGCGGCAAGATTCGCGTCATTACCGAGGTAAACCGGAACAGTAAATCTTTCTTGAATTAATGAGGAGACTGGCAGATTTTTCCAACCGGGAATATTTGGAGCAGTGATTACAATGCCGGCTTCCGGATCGAGATAGCCTGGAGCTGCCATGGAAATTGATTGAACATCACCTTCTGAGGGCCAGATTTCTTCCAGAAGACCAAGTAAACGGTCAATTGGAGTTTTTCCATCACCCTGGGTGGGAATCTTCTTTTGTTTTTCAAAATCAACGCTGTTTTCTGGGAAAACTGCGACACGTATTTGGGTACCGCCAATGTCAATCGCAATGTATTTTTTCATCGGCGCTATTATAGCATGTCTTGAAATATAATTGACGCTTTCCTTAAAGACTGCTATTATTCGGAACATATGCGTCAATCGCGCAGAAACTTTTTTCAACAATTGTCACAATTCATTACTCGAGTCCTGCGATGGTTCATTCCCGGGATTGGTGTCAAGCGCTGGGTGCTGGTTATCCTGCTAGGCACAACTCTCCTCGCTATTGGTCTCGCAGTGCTTGTTTTGGATGTATATCGGACAGCACCGACTACCTGGTGGTTGCCGATCATCTCCTTTCTGTCTCTGCGTTTTTTGGACCGAACTTTGCGGGCATTCATCTTTGGCAGCATCGGTTTGGGGATGATCGTTTATGGAATTATTCGTCTGAATCGTACCCTTTTAAAACCCTTCATGATTCCAGGACGAAATGTGCTCGACACTGTGGCTGATTTTCGCAAAAGAGAGAGAGGGCCTCGAATTGTAGTCATTGGGGGAGGAACTGGCCTTTCCTCTTTGCTGCGTGGACTGAAAGAATACTCGAGGAATATTACTGCTATCGTTACAGTTGCCGATGACGGCGGATCTTCGGGTGAAATCCGAAAATCAATCGGTATTTTACCTCCAGGTGACCTGCGGAACTGTCTGGCAGCTCTTTCAAACGATGAGGAATTGATCACGCAGCTATTTCAGTACCGTTTTGCGGAAAATATGGGGTTGAACGGTCACTCGCTTGGTAACTTGTTGATCTCAGCATTGACCGAATTGACGGGAAGTTTCGAAGACGCGATCGCTGAAATGGGCAAGGTTTTGGCGGTTCAAGGTCAGGTTTTACCTTCTACGCTTCACAATGTTTGTCTGGTTGCGGACGTACGATTACCGGATAAGAATATTGAAGTTCGTATAAAAGGTGAAAGTCAAATTCCAAAAAGCGGTGGACGGATTAAACGCCTCTGGATCGAACCGGGCAACCCTGCCGCGTATCCCCCTACAATCCAGGCGATCTTGAATGCAGATTTGATCATTGTTGGTCCTGGCAGCCTTTATACCAGTCTGATGGCGAATTTACTTGTTCCCGATCTTGTCGATGCGCTACGGGCAAGTCGGGCATACAAGTTCTATGTGTGTAATATTGCCACCCAGCCCGGTGAAACTGATGAATTTTCGGTTGAAGACCATGTGGAAGTGTTGGATCGGCAGATCGGCGCTCACATTTTCGACCTTGTTATCTGCAATAATCAATATTTTGGATGTTTACCTGAAGGTATGGAGTGGGTAGAATTAAATCCGTTGAGAGAATCAGGTTATCCGGTCTTTCAGGCAGATTTGGCAGACACGAAATCTCCAGGCCGGCATGATTCGGCAAAACTTGCAAAAACTGTGATGGACTTGTTGTTTGAAAAGACAGGCCCGTTAAGTTCCAAGGAAGATTCCTCATCGCTGTAATCAATCAAGCCATGTCTAGACATGGTAAAATTTGGTAATTCATCAAGGAGGTTTAATTATGGCAGTAAAAGTTGGTATTAATGGTTTTGGCCGCATCGGCCGCCAGGTGCTTAAAGCGATCATCGAACGCCACGGCACTGAACTCGAGGTTGTCGCAATCAATGATCTTTTTGATACAAAAACAAATGCCCATCTTTTTAAATACGATACCAATTACGGGATCTTCCCCGGTGAAGTCGTTGCCGGCGAGAATAGCCTGACCGTGAATGGTAAAGCGATCAAAGTATTCGCTGAGAAAGATCCCGGTGCGCTACCCTGGAAAGACCTCGGCGTCGATATTGTCATCGAATCAACCGGTCTGTTCACCGATGCTGCTGGCGATCCCGCCAAAGGCAAACCCGGCGCTCGCGTGCACATTGAAAAAGGTGGCGCCAAGAAGGTCATCATCAGCGCTCCTGCCAAAAATGAAGACATCACCATCGTTCTTGGTGTCAATGAAGGCAAATACGATCCTGCCAAACACCATGTAGTCTCAAACGCTTCCTGCACCACCAACTGCCTTGCTCCTGTTGCCAAGATCGTTCACGAGAAATTCGGCATCATTCATGGCGTGATGACTACCATCCATTCCTATACTAATGACCAGGTCATCCTTGACCAGGGTCACAAGAAGGAAATGCGCCGCTCCCGCTCTGCAGGCCAGAACATCATCCCAACAACTACCGGTGCCGCCAAGGCTGTTGCCCTGGTCATTCCTGAGTTGAAGGGTAAGTTCGATGGCTTCAGCCTGCGTGTCCCGACCCCGACTGTCTCAATCGTGGACTTTGTCGCAAATATTGAAAAATCCACCACCAAGGAAGAATTGAACGCCACTTTCGTGGAAGCCTCGAAGGGTTCTCTCAAGGGTATTTTGGGTGTCACCACCGGTGAATATGGCGATCCGTTGGTTTCAATGGACTTCAAGGGCGATTCCCGCTCGACCATTGTTGACCTGCCCACCAACATGGTGATGGACGGCAATTTGATCAAGGTAGTAACCTGGTACGATAATGAATGGGGTTACTCCTGCCGCACTTCCGATCTGGCAGCTTTGATGGGGAAGAGCCTGTAATTCCCTATTTTTGATTAGAACCTGGCATGATGCGTAATCGACATTCAATTCTGGAATGATTGCGCATCATGTTTCATATATAAACGGGAGGTTTTTCCATGTTTAGCAAAAAGACGATTCGCGATATCGATGTGAAAGGCAAGAAGGTACTCGTCCGCGTAGATTTTAATGTCCCCACAAAAGACGGCGTGGTTGGAGATGATACCCGTATCCGCGCTGCATTACCCACAATCAAGTATCTGGTCGATAACGGTGCTGCCGTGATTCTCTGTTCACACCTTGGGCGTCCCAAAGGCGGACCAGATCCCAAATACACGATGAAACCTGTGGCCGAGTATCTGGCGAAATTGATGGGTAAACCAGTCGCTTTCGCCAGCGATTGCATTGGTCCCGAAGCTGAAAAAGCCGCAGCAATTATTAAACCGGGTGAAGTACTCTTGCTCGAGAATACTCGTTTCCACCCCGAGGAAGAAGCCAATGACATGGGCATGGCCAAACAGATGGCATCTCTTGCTGATCTCTATGTCAATGACGCATTCGGTACAGCTCACCGCGCTCACGCATCCACAGAGGGTGTGACGCACTTCCTCCCCGGTGTGGCTGGTTTCTTGATGGAAAAAGAGATCCAGTACCTGGGTCAGGCAATTGCCGACCCCAAGCGTCCTTTTGTCACCATCATGGGTGGTGCCAAGATCAGCGATAAGATCGGTGTGATCAAGAACCTTCTCAAAAAAGCCGACACCATCCTTATCGGTGGTGGTATGGCCAATACCTTCTTCAAGGCACAGGGATATCCTGTGGCCGATTCTCTTGTTGAAGATGAAGCTCTTGAAACCGCGAAAGAACTGCTCAAAGAAGGTGGTACGAAACTGCGCCTTCCGGTTGATGTTGTCCTGGCTGATAAATTCGACGCGGAAGCCAACACCAAGACGATGCCCGTCGGTCCCATCCCCGATGGCTGGCGAATTATGGATGTCGGTCCTGAGACCGTCAAAGCCTACGGCAAAGTGATCGAAGCCGCAGGCACTGTGGTCTGGAATGGCCCAATGGGTGTCTTCGAAATGCCAAAATTCGCTGAAGGCACCTACGGCATTGCTAAGATGGTTGCAGCCAGCAAAGCCGTCAGCATCATTGGTGGCGGTGATTCTGTGGCAGCGATCCAACAATCTGGTCTGTCTGACAAGATCACTCATATTTCCACCGGTGGTGGTGCTTCCCTTGAAATGCTCGAAGGATTGGAACTGCCTGGTGTGGCAGCGTTACAGGATAAGTAACTTATTAGGGTGAGGGTAAGTTGAAAGTCCATCTGGACAAAACGGGTGGCATGGAGTAGAATCTTCAAGCCATCCGAACAGTGCTTACCCTCGACCCTCGCACTGTTTTTCATTTGTAGGAGTAATTAAGTTGGCTAACATCAAGTCTGCAATAAAACGCAACAAACAGAACGAAAAGCGGCGCGTCCGCAACCGCATCTATCGTGGTAAAGCCCGAACTTTCGTGGCTAAAGCTCGAGTTGCAGTGGACGAGAAGGATGCTGAAAAGGCAAAGACCGCTACTCTCGAAGCAATCAGCGCGCTGGACAAAGCCGCCCAAAAGGGCGTCATTCATAAGAACAATGCTGCCCGCCGTAAGAGTCGTTTGATGAAACGCCTGGCATCCGTCAAGTAGTTTCGTCGTTGTTTGAATGCAAGCAAGCGGGAGTTTATCTCCCGCTTTTGCTGTTAAATCGCAGATGAAATTGCATGTGATATAATCCTGCACACACGCACCGTAGCGAGGATAGAAAATCATGTTTGAAGCAGAACAATCGATAGTTGAACAAAAGATTCGCAATTATTGCTCCGATCATGGTTACCCCGATCCTGATTTTAGGTGGAGTTGGATCCCATTCAGCGGGCAGTGGGGAATTTCACTTTCGTTCTTCCAATTGGCATCAAAATCATTCACGGGTGAAAAAGGGAACGTCAATGAACGTGCTCAACTGATTACACGCGAATTAGCTGATCTTTTACAAGGGGCAAAAGGATTTGAGAAGATCGAAGCTGTAAATGGTTATCTGAATCTTTATTTCTCCAGCCAGGAATACATGCAAAGGGTAGTGGATACGGTGTTGGAAAAAGGCGCTAATTTCGGGCGGGGTGACGATAAACATCAGCAATGGATGATCGAATTTTCACAGCCGAATACGCACAAAGCTTTTCATGTTGGGCATCTTCGCAGCGCAATTTTGGGGGATGTACTGGCTCGCATCATGAATTTCGCGGGCTTTGACGTTATTCGAGCCAATTACCCGGGCGACATGGGTTTGCACGTGATCAAATGGTTGTGGAATTACAACAAATACCATAAAGGGGAGCATCCGGATCAAAACGTAACTAAATGGATGGGCGCCCTTTATGCCGAAGCGGTAAAAAGGTTGGCTGAGAATCCTGAGCTTGAAACTGAGGTTCGTGAGCTTTATGCTCGCTGGGATAAACGCGATCCAGAGGTCGTTGCCTTGTGGAAAGAGACACGGCAGTGGTCATTAGATGGATTCAATCAGATTTACGACTTGCTCGATATCCACTTCGATCGTTACTATTTCAATTCCATGTTCGAAGAAACCGGAAAAGGCATCGTCAACGATCTGATCCAGAGTGGAATTGCGACCGATGAACGTCCTGATGGAGGAGCGGTTGTTGTCAAATTAGACGAGAAACTCGGGATCAAAGGCGAAAAATATCATGTGTTTGTCGTCTTGCGCTCAGACAGTACCGCGCTGTATGCCACCGAAGACCTGGCTCTGGCCAGACAAAAGTTCACCGATTATCCTTCTCTGGATCGTTCGCTCTATGTAGTGGATGTTAGACAATCATTGCATTTTCAGCAAGTATTCAAGACGCTAGAACTGGCAGGGTATCCCTGGGCGGTCAACTGCCAGCATGTGGCTTATGAACTGGTCAACCTGCCCGGTAACGTGGTTATGGCATCGCGCGATGGCACAGTTGTGCTGCTTGAAGATTTAATAGCAGAGGCTACCCAAAGAGCGCTAGAAGTAGTTCGTGAGAAGAACCCGGATCTCTCAGAAGAACAAAAATTACAGGTAGCAAAGGCTGTTGGTATCGGTGCCATCAAATACCCGATGCTCTCCCGTGAAAGCACCAAAGTGGTGACGTTTGACTGGGAATCGGCGATGGATTTCAATGGCCAGGCAGCCCCCTATATCCAGTATGCTTATGTGAGAGCGAATAGCATTTTAAGGAAAGCTGGTGGTACAATACCTTCGTCACTGTTGCCAGATTATGAGTTGAGTGAAGCGGAAGTCGCTCTAATCGATCAGATCGGCCGATTTCCAACCGAGGTACAAAAAGCGGCCCGCGATCTCAAACCACTGGTTATTTCAAACCTGGCTTTCGATCTGGCGAAGAACTTTAACGATTTTTATACACAATGTCCTGTCCTGCAGGCTGAGGAACCAGTCCGAAACATGCGATTGAGACTGGTCGCGGCAGCCCGCCAGGCGATCGCGAATAGTTTGGTATTACTGGGCATCACAGCCCCACAAGCGATGTGAAAAGTGTCTTGTAGACCAAATTATGCTTAAAGGAGAAAAGCAAAGTATGACCCCAATTCGAACGCTTATCATGGGAGCGGCAGGACGCGATTTTCATAATTTCAATGTTTTCTATCGCGACAACAAAGATTACGAGGTGGTTGCTTTCACAGCAACGCAAATCCCCAATATCGAAGGTAGGAAATACCCGGCTGCTCTGGCTGGTTCCCTGTATCCGAACGGAATCTCCATCTACCCTGAGAGTGAACTTGTTCGCTTGATCAAAGATCTCAAAGTCGACCAGGTTGTTTTCGCTTACAGTGATGTTCCGCACGAAGTTGTGATGCACAAAGCTTCGACCGTTCTGGCTGCGGGCGCTGATTTCCGCTTAATGGGTTTAAATACGACCCAGGTCAAATCAACCAAACCCGTGGTTTCGATCTGTGCCGTCCGCACCGGGTCTGGTAAGAGCCAGACCACCCGCCGCGTTGCTGATATCCTCACCAAAATGGGTTATAAAGTGGCAGCAATTCGCCATCCCATGCCCTATGGTGACCTCGTCAAACAGAAAGTTCAACGCTTTGCCACCTATGCCGATCTCGACAAACACGAATGCACTATCGAGGAGCGCGAGGAGTACGAACCGCATCTGGATAACGGCGTAATTGTCTACGCTGGCGTTGATTATGAAGCAATCTTGCGCCAGGCTGAACAGGAAGTGGATATCGTCCTCTGGGACGGTGGCAACAATGATTTCCCGTTCTACAAATCTGACCTAAACATCGTTGTGGTTGATCCGCACCGGGCTGGTCACGAAAAATCCTATCATCCTGGCGAAACCAACGTTCGCATGGCAGATGTGTTTGTGATCAACAAGGTCGACACCGCTGATCCAGCTAAGGTAATCGAAGTCCGCAACAATATCTATGATCTAAACCCGAAAGCTATTGTCATCGAAGGCGCATCACCCTTATTTGTCAAAGACCCCGAAGCCATTCGTGGCAAGCGTGTGCTTGTGATCGAAGATGGCCCGACCCTGACCCATGGTGAAATGACCTACGGTGCTGGTTGGGTGGCTGCCAAACGCTATGGCGCTGGCGAGATCGTTGACCCGCGTCCATTCGCTGTGGGCACAATCTATGATACCTATGTTAAGTATCCAAAGACTGGCACAATCCTACCTGCCATGGGTTACGGAGAAAAGCAGGTTAAGGACCTTGAGAAGACCATCAACAAGGCTGATGTCGATCTTGTCATTTCTGCTACACCAATTGACCTCACCCGGATCATCAAGATTAATAAACCGATGCAGCGTGTTGGTTATGAATTGCAGGAAATCGGCAAACCGACCCTTGAAGATATCTTGAAGACAAAATTCGCCAAGAAATAAACCTGCGCATTAACTGATCAGGAATTGGGTGTAAACTGCTTATTACAGGAACCCGATTCCTGATCTTTTTTCCAAGAGAGATCCCATGTTTATCGATGAAGCAAAAATTTACGTCAGGTCTGGCCGCGGTGGGGCGGGGATGGTGCATTTCCATCGAGAAAAATACCGCCCGCACGGCGGACCGGATGGCGGTGATGGCGGAAGGGGGGGAGACGTCATCTTTGAGGTCGTCCCAACCCTGAATACGCTGCAAAGCTTCAGATTCAAACATAAATACATCGCAGATGACGGCGCTAATGGCGGGCCGAGTAATATGACCGGTAAATCAGCCAACAACCTGATTATTCCAGTTCCGCCGGGCACTTTGATCTATGATGAGGTTACCGGCGAGATTCTGGGTGATTTGGTGGAACCCAAACAACAACTCGTGATCTGCAAAGGCGGACGAGGCGGTAGAGGCAACCAGCACTTCGCCTCCTCTCGCAATCAGGTACCCCGAATTGCTGAAAAAGGTGAACCTCCGCAAGAAAGATCACTCCGGCTTGAATTGAAGCTCTTGGCAGATGTGGGGATCATTGGGGAGCCGAATGCCGGAAAATCCAGTTTCTTGGCTGCGGTGACCAACGCTGTGCCTAAGATCGCTGATTATCCTTTCACTACTCTGGAACCAAACCTGGGTGTAGCTAACCTGGATGAGAACTCTTCTCTCATCCTGGCGGATATCCCGGGGTTGATCGAAGGCGCTCACGAGGGAATTGGTCTGGGATTTACATTTCTCAAGCATATTCAAAGGACCAAAGTATTAATTCACGTCTTGAACGGTTTAGCTGATGATCCACTTGCTGATTTTTCGCAGATCAATTCTGAATTAGCTTTGTTCGATCCGATGTTGGCGAAAAAACCGCAGGTGGTGGTTTTCAATAAAATCGATCTGCCCGAAGTCAAAGAGCGGTGGGCTGGAATAAAGAAGAAATTAGAGAAGCTGGGATATCACCCCATGGAGATCTCAGCCGCGACCCATGAAAACCTGATCCCGGTCTTATGGAAGGCATACCAACTTTTGCAGGAAGTAAAGGCAGAGCCAGTGGCCGAACCGGATATTCCGGTTTATAAACCCGAGGCTGACCCTCGAGATTTCAGCATAGAGCGTCAACCTAATGGTTGGAGAATTATTGGAGCTGCCATTGAGCGAGCAGCTGAAATGACCTACTGGGAACACGATGGTTCGCGTCGGCGTTTTCAACGCTTGATTGAAAAACTTGGAGTGGATGAGGCATTGCGAAAAGCTGGCATTGAAGAAGGAGATTCAGTGTTAATCGGTGATTACGAGCTGGAGTGGCAGGAATGACAGGTGCGGCAATGCGTATTGGTGTTTTTGGAGGGACCTTCGATCCTCCCCATGTCGGTCACCTTATTCTCGCTGAAGAATGCCGTACCCAGCTCAACCTGGATAAACTACTCTGGGTGGTGACAGATAATCCTCCTCACAAAAGATACGTGAATATCAGCCCTATTGAAGCTCGTGTGAAATTAGTGTTAAAAGCCATTGAGGGCAATCCAGCGTTCGAGCTTTCGCGCGTGGATATCGATCGTCCGGGTCCACATTTTGCTATCGATACGGTCAATATTCTGAAACAGCAATTTTCAGGTTCGCGAATATTCTATCTGATGGGTGGCGATTCACTGCATGATCTTCCTACCTGGAACAAGCCGCGTGAATTCGTGGCCCTCTGCGATGGAATTGGGGTTATGCGGCGACACGCTGACCAGGTTGATCTGGATTCTTTGGATCAAGTATTGCCTGGAATAAAAGCCAAGGCATTAATTGTAGAAGCTCCAATTTTGGAGATATCTTCTCACCAGATCAGGCAAAGAATCCATGAGAGACAGGGCTATCGTTATTATTTACGCGAAGCAGTCTACCAGGCGATTGACGAGCTGGGATTGTATCAGGACGATAAACTATAAGCTTTACTTCCACACAAAAAAGAACAACCAAGTAGTACTGATAGCCAGGGTGAGAATTGTGATGATCAACCCTGATTTTGTGTATTCCCAGAATGTCAAATCCACCTGATGTCGTTTCGCTGATTCAGCAACAATGAGATTGGCCACAGACCCTAGCAGAGTGAGATTGCCTGCCAGGGTAGAGGAAGCTGCCAGCGTCAACCAACCGGCAGTTGGTTGATTCATGGATGTAATAAGGGGTTTCATTAGCAAAACCGCGGGAACATTCGAAACCAAATTGCTTAGCGCCGTAGTCACCACACTCAAATTAAGAACGTTTTCTTTCCCGCTGATGTTGAAGGTATTTAAGAGCATCGAAGTGACCTGGTTCTTATCGAGCGACCCGGTGAGAATAAACAACGCTGAAAAAAAGACAAGGATACCCCAATCAATTCCGGCAAATATCTTTTCAGGTTTGGTTCGGCGCGTGATCAGAAGAACGCTGGCAGCGATGAAGGAAGCCAAAGACACCGGAATACCTACAAGAAAGGCAATGACCATTCCCACCACTACCGCGATCGATTTGATCAAAAGGGGTTTGTAATAACTGACTCTTTGTGTTGGGGGAATGATGAAAAAATTTGTAGCAGAAAATTCCCGCTTATACATTAATACGATCACCACCCAAACAATACCCAAACAGAGTAGTGAAATTGGCCCCAATTCTCCAAGGAATTGAGTGTATCCAATGCCAGATGCTGAACCTACGATCATGTTTTGAGGATTGCCTGTCAATGTTGCAACTGAGCCAATATTGGCGGAAGTAGCCAGAGCAATCAAATAAGGAATGGGATCCCGATCAATGGCAAGTAGAAGCTCTAATAAAAAGGGAGTAAACATGATACAAATGGTGTCATTGAGAAATAAGGCGCTGAGTACTCCCACCACTACGATCTCTATCGCCAGAAAGACACGAGGTTTTCGGGTCAGACGGAGCAAGTAGCCCCCCGTCAATTTGAAGAAACCAGCAAGACGCAGGTTCGCGTTAATGACCATCATACTAAAAAGCAAGACAAGTGTATCGATATCCAAGAATCCAGGAATATCTGATACCGTAATTTGTTGGAAGAGGAGAAGAATGCCCACCCCCAGTAGCGCGATGATGGTGCGGTTAGTACGCAACCTGGGGATGAACCCGATCGCCACACCCACATAAGTGAGCATCACGATGACTAAAGTGATGGTTTGATTGTTCATACGTCAGAAGTCTGTTCTGATGATCAGGTGAAGATATTAGATTTCAACTGTAAAATTTTGGTAGGTATTCTTGCAGGGGTTGCCCCAGGCAACGATCATTTGATGGGCGGTCAGGTCCATGATCATGCTGACTATGGTTTTCTCCCGATCTAGGGGATCAAGATCGAAGATCGAGTGGTTACAGATCGAATCTGGATAATTCACGTGATCTTGCAAGATGGATTGAAGTGATTTGATCGTGTGTTTGGGATTTTGCTTGAGTAATCCTAATGCTCTAAAGTATCTTACACGAGTGTGGATCAGTTCATCGGATTCACTTTCGATCGCTTCCATCTTGGGGGAGAGGTAATTATTGGTGTGCGCCAGATATCCCTCTTCGCCGTAGATGATATCGAAATTGCGAGCGGATACCTCAACATTATACAGTTCGCCGCTTTCATGTGCGATCAAATGATTGTAACCGGCAGCGCGTAAAGGAACAATGGCATGACGAAAAGCCTGACCGATTGTTCTGGAACCGAGTACCGCCCTTGAGACGATCACGCGAGGAATACCGATACGGGTATCGGATGGATAGACTGTATCGCAGCATTGGGCGATGCCATCAGCATTGAAGCCCACATTGGGTAGAAGCCCGCCATAGCTCATCCCTACGAACGGTGGTTCATCGTCAGGCTCGACCTGCACAATGTAGACATCCGGTTCGTCGTCGGGTAACCAATCTTCATTGTGAGCAACTAGAACATGCCCATCAGCGGTATGAGTTTGGTTCACCGCCAGACTGGTGCATTTCGTCAGGTGCAAAGCATCGGTGGTTACCGCTTCAAGACCGTTGACAACAGCTAGTTCTGTGTAATTTACATTGGCGCCTTCTGCGATACCCATGATTTCTTCCACATATTTTGGATATCGTTCCTGCGCAAAGGGCATATACTTTCTGGCCTGGATCTGTGCGCTGTCCCAGGTAAGTTGAAGATTATCGAAAGCCGATTCAATCAATTGACGGGCGTTGGTTATACTATGTTCGATCAACGGGCGGAGTTCTTCGCCGATCTGTCGTCCAATCTCGCGATGATTCCCTTTAACAATAAGGAAGGGCGGGGGTGTCGGATGAATAATTGCAGTGGTATCTAGCATAATGTTAACTATACGCCCACCAACCTGAAGTCGCAAGGGGAGAATTGTAAAGTTAAATGAAAACTGCATCCGGTTGAGAGATGCAGTTTTTCATCGAGTATCATTTTGTGATAAGTACCAGATTCCCCATCGCCATTTCAACGTAAATATGGATCGTTCGGGCTCCCGAACCTGATGTATAAGTGGAGTTCTCCACAGTCCAGGTTCCTGTCAGGTTGACGTTTGATAGCCCCCCAGTGAGCTGAATGATTACTTTTGCATTATTGGGAACGATAATCTTAGTGTTACTCATTCCTGAGGAGATGCGGACATCCATATCTTTTTGCAGATCACCACTGAAATCCAGTGTGTAATCACCGGCGCCGCTTTCAAAGGTGATAGAAGACGTGTTAGCATTTCCAAGTCCATAAAGATCTACCTGAGAAGCACCTGTCTTGTAAACCAGTTTTCGCATTTCAGTTGGATTCAGAGAATCGAAACGGACCACTGCTTTGCTGGCGCCATCGTTGATCTCAAGATTTGTAATGGATAATCCAGTTAGATCGATTTCTCCGTCATACGCTCCTGCAGAAATTGACAGGTCGATCGGTGTATATCCGAGTTTGATATCCCAGTTGTTTTTAATCTGATCATTTGGTATTCCAATATTGTTCGCATGTTCCTGAGAAATCAATACTCCATTTGAAGTTGTGGTAATTTTAGGTTCCCAGGTAGCAACGTTATAAGAGATCTTTCCTTCAACCAGTTTTGTTGCTCCTGATGCAATGGAAAGCTGGCCAGCACCCATATCGATCTGGACAACTGCGATGTCGACGTTTGACGGAATAGATTCTGAAATCTCCAATACCTGTGTCGTTGTCGTTTCCACTGTTGGTACATTCACAGTCAGGGAACATCCCAACAGGATAAAGGCAATTGCTACGATAAAGAACACATGGATGGCTTTCATAATCAAAACTCCAATCATCAAGAAAAAACTGATTACAAATTATTTCTTGGCGATGCTTTTCTGCGCAGGCTCAGGTTCTGAGGGAGGTACAGAAGCAACTGGCGAAACAGGCGCTGACGGCGGTACAGGCATGGGTGGGGTCTGAAGCACTGCTTGAGCAACCTTGTTGGCATATTTGGATGATCCAAAGCGGCTGGAAACAACAGCACCAAGACCGATCACGATCAGGATCAAGGAGATCATAAAGCTAAAGAGCCAACCAACAATGGGAATCAGACTGAGAGATCCGATGACCAGGCAGATTAACAGTGTGCCGATTCCACTTGAGAAAGGAGTTGCCCATTCGGAATGGAACATATCTGACACACGGACGCCCAGAACATTCCCCACCGCGATCCAACCGTAAAGGAGGGCCAGGGCAAAGACGATGACGGCTAAGAAGGTGACAGGGATAAGGATGATCGTGAGGCTGATCAAGATCATGGCAATAGGAGCGCAGAAAATCGTCACCAGTCCAACGCCGGCTGTTACCAGCGGCTCTTTGACGATGGTGTTACTAACCCGTTTTGTTTGGTCAGGCAGGAAAAGCCCGACGATCACAGCCAGTACAGCCAACCCGAGAGACTCCAGACAAATCGTCAGGAATTTGGCGAGGTAATTGTTATTTGATTGAAAAGGGGATTTCCAGGGGCTTGGTTTTCCGAAATTCCATTCAGAAGGTGATTGTTCTGTGATATTACCAGTCACTTTTGCCAACGGAGATTGCTTTAACGTTCCCCCTGAAGAAACAACATCGCCTTTGAGAACGGCTGTATCTTCCAGTGTCGCGGCTCCGCCAATGATTACCATGTTTCCATTGATTATGCCGGCATTGGTCAGTGTACCACCAACCAGGACAACATCTCCATTTACCTGGGCGTTTTCGGCGATGGTCACTGTGCCGCCGATTACTACCAAATTTCCTTGCAGTACATCATCACTTTCCAAGCGGAAAGTATCCGCCATCACAAGCTTGTCACCCTGATAGACCGTACCAGAATTCGGTTCCGGTGTTTGGGCGAACGCATTGGTTGTGATCAGGAGGCTGATCACCAATACACAAATAACCGCAAAGAGACGGAAATTATTTTTCATGAGATAAGATTGGTCCTTTCGTTGTGATTCTATAGAACGATATTCCCCAGAATACTGTGATCAAGCTGATTGTAAAGGAGAGCAGTAATCCCAGGCTGACCAGGAAGCTGGTAGGAGCTGACTTCACGATGCTGGTCATCAATATCCACAATTGGGAAATTGTGCTGAAGAACTGCACTAGGCTAGTGACAATTGAAACCGCAACAGTGATCCAGGATGTATGTGGGAGCAGGAATACGCCGAGCGTTATTATGATTGCTAAAGCTGAAGAGATAAGGCAAATTAACAAAATCTTCGTTTGTTGTTGTGCTTGTTTTTGGCGTTTTTCTGCTAACGTCATCTGCCAACGTTTTCCAAAATCAGCCGGTGCGTTGATCGCGGGCATAGATTTTACTTCGTGACGTGCCGATCTCCACCCTTTTTCGAGTTTCATACATTTCGGACAAACTTCCAAATGCTCGGATAATTTCCGCCGGTCATCTGGAGTAAGATCATATTCGTCGAGGATCCAGTTTTCAAAGGGCTGGTGATTCATGTGTCCTCCTATCGCTTACAAATTGATATTCGCCTGACATCATCATTTCTGCCAGTTGTCGTCTTGAGCGATGAAGACGACTTTTTACTGCGCTTACCGTTAAAGACAGCATTTTACTAATTTCATCCTCCGAACAGTCATACCAGTATTTTAGGATAACGGTTGCTCTATCCTGTGGGTTGAGTTCATTAATAAGTAAATGAAGCGCTTCCTTTTCCTGGCTCTGTCCCAATTCCTTTTCGGGATTGGGAATCGTCGCGTCCATCAGATCGATATCCGGAAATTCATCCAGTTCAAAGATGGGGAGACGTTTCTTACGTTGTTGATCGATGCAATAATGTGCTGCAATGGAAAGCAGCCATGTGATAAACGAGCGTTCCTGATCATAGCGTTTCAAATTTTGGTAGGCGCGCCAGAATGTTTCCTGTGCTGCGTCTTCAGCCGCGGTTCCTTCACCAAGCATGCGATAGCAAAGGTTATAGACGGGGTTTTGATACGTTTCTACCAATCTGGTAAATGCATCATCATCTCCGTTACGTGCCTTTTCTAACCATTCTTGATCAGGATTGCCCACACGTTCCTCAGTGTTCATATTGTCAACTATTAATACGGATAACTATCAAACAGGTTGCGTAAAAGCGAAAAATCATTTTCATTCGTTCAGGTTGATTTCCTCTTTCCCGGATAGAGTCTCCTGGATTCGAGCCACAACCGTATCCAGGTGTTTGGGCTTGTGGACAAAGTCGAGATCATCTGTCTTTAAAGTCAAAACCGGGCTGAGGTCATACTGCTTGATCCAATCCTCGTAAAAAGATTCCAACAACAGAAGATAATCCCTTGAGATGGATGATTCCATTTCACGACCGCGTGAATTGATCCGTTTTATCAATATGTCTACTGGGGCTTTCAAGTAGATTAACAGGGAAGGGGTGGGTAAGTTTTTGACAACCAGATCGAATACGCGTTTGTAGGTGAGATAATCCCGTTCTGTGATGTTTCCCATCGAATGAAGCGCTCTGACAAAAATATACGCATCTTCATAGATACTGCGATCGATGATTGCGGATTGTGAATCTTCGTACATAGCCAGGTGTTGCTCCGCCCGATGGCCGAGGAAAAAAATTTGCAGATGGAAGGACCATTTCTTCATGTCAGCGTAGAAATCGGGTAGATAAGGGTTATCAGCTACCGATTCAAACGCGGTTTTATAGCCAAGACGCTCCCCGATCCTTTCAGTAAGGGATGTCTTACCGGAACCGATATTTCCAGCGACAAGGATCATTCTTTTGGCCATATTTTCTCCTAAAAAGTATGAGAGTAAGTTAATTATAAGCGATTGACCGGGAAACAGATCAAAGAGGTGATATAATTATTGCTTGGTTTTCTCACCAAATAGCAGTGATCGCGCATGGGTTTAAATGCCTCGCCGGTTTCGGCGGGCATTTTTTTGTTCATTTCAGGAGTATTTATGGTTTCATCGTTCAAAGAATTAGGCTTGCAAGAGCAATATTTACGAGCAGTTGAGAAAATGGGTTTTTCACAACCAACACCGATCCAAAAGGAAGCCATCCCAGCATTGTTGGCAGGTAGGGATGTGATCGGGCAGGCACAGACGGGGACGGGAAAGACTGCAGCGTTCATGCTTCCCATTTTGCAAAATTTGGATAACAACTTTCGCTCAGTGCAAGCTTTAGTCCTGGCTCCAACTCGCGAGTTGGCCAAGCAGGTGGCTGATGCGGCTGAGCAATTGGCACAGGAAACAAACGTAAAGATCCTCGCGGTTTATGGCGGGCAATCGTACACTGTTCAGACTCGTGCGTTAAGCCGTGGTGTGAATGTGGTAGTAGGGACTCCCGGTCGGTTGCTCGATCTGATCCGGCAAAAGGTGCTTGATTTGAGCCAGGTGCACAATCTCGTGTTGGATGAGGCTGACGAGATGCTGGAGATGGGTTTCATCGATGATGTGGAGTCGATCTTAAAAGAACTTTCAGATGAACGTCAGATCGCTTTATTCTCAGCAACCATGCCAGAAGCGATTCGTAAACTCGCGAATCGTTATCTTCAGGATCCTCAACGGATCAGCGTGAATCCACAGCAGGTGACAGTGGCCGAGACCGAACAACGCTTCTACCGCGTGCGCGAAGAAACCAAATTACCCGCGTTAATTCGCCTGCTTGAGGTGGAAGAGATCAACAGTTGCTTGATCTTTGTGCGGACAAGAGCTCGCTCTCAGGAATTGGCAGATCAATTGAGCATGCTGGGCTATACCGCCGATGTTTTAAATGGCGACCTAAACCAGAACCGTCGCGAACAGGTGTTGGATCGTTTCAGGCAGCATAACCTGAAATTCCTGGTCGCGACAGATGTCGTCGCACGTGGCTTGGATATTGATGATGTTTCGCATGTGATCAATTACGATTTCGCGCAGGATGTAGAAGATTATGTTCATCGAATTGGACGAACCGGTCGGGCAGGGAAGACAGGTGTCGCGATGACCTTCTTGACCCCCCGCGAACGTAGCCGGCAAAAAGAGGTCATGGCTTATACTCATCAACCAGGCATCGATTGTACGCTTCCAACAGCCGAAGAGGTACAGGCACATCGTGATGAGCGATTGATCCTCGAACTTTCAAAGCAATTGATTGTTGGTGTAACTCCTTCGGAGCGTCAGCTGGTTGAGCGTTTGGGTGATCTCGGATTGAATTCCATTGAGATTGCCGTAGCTGCCATCCGCTTGATGCGTTCGGGTGAAAGCAAGATCAAGAATGTTGATTTGAATGAACCTGCGCATGAACCGAAACATAAACGCCTTGAAGCACGTCGTTCAAAAATGCCCGGTCAACGTGAAGAAACCAATAATCGCGAACCGCGTAATTCACATAAATGCCGCAAATTTGCAACTCCCAAAGAAACGGGCATGGTCCGTCTCTGGATGAACCTGGGAGAACAGAATGGCATTCGACCCGGTGATGTTGTAGGCGCGATCGCGAGCGAGGTGGGTATTCCGGGTAAGGCGATCGGAGCGATCACGATCTTACGCGATCATAGTCTTGTTGATATATCAGAGCAGCATGTCACCCGCGTACTTAAAGAAAGCACCGGAAAATACCATCTCAAGGGGAAATCCGTAATGCTGCGTTTGGCAGAGTAGTTGGAAATATTGACCGGGTCAGGTGTTTGGCCCGGTTTTGATTTAATTTACTGATGGAGACGTTATAATTATCGAAGAGTTTCCATCCAAGAGAGGTCAAAATGAGAATACGTCGGGGATTAATCATAGCCATTTCCATATTCATCTTACTAGTCCTGTGTAGTTGCGAGTACGTTGAAATCGCCAAGCAAATTGTTCTAAACCCCACCTACACGCCGTATCCAACCTATACACCATATCCCACTTACACCGAAGTGGCAACCACCACGCAGGCTGTAAATCCGACGAAAACTCCAAGACCTACAAAAACACCTTTTCAATTCGCGATTCAACACGGATTGAGCTTGGGTGATCCAAACGCAACCGTGGTAGTAATCGAATTTGCAGATTTTCAGTGCCCGTATTGCCAGATGTATTACACAGATATCGAACCCAGGATCATGCAAAAGTATGTAAATACCAACAAGATCTATTACACCTATTCACCCATGGCATTCTTGGGGCAGGAGTCGATTGACGCGGCTCTGGCAGCATATTGCGCCAACGATCAGGGTAAATTCTGGGAATACCGCGCCCAGTTATATGATCACCTGAATGGCGAAAATGATGGTTCATACAGACGTGACAATTTGCTTAAGTTCGCCAAAAATCTGAGCTTGGATATTTCTGTATTCACAAAATGTATTGATACAGAGCAGCATTTGCAAGATTTGCGTGATGCGGAAAACTACGCTGACAGCCAAGGGATCAACAGCACACCATCGTTTTTAGTGAATGGGAAGGAAGTATCCGCGTCAGGGCTGGAGGATGCCATCAAGGAAGCTTTAAACGAGTGAGATCTACGAGATTGAATCCTCTTTTGCCGGTTGATGATGAAATTTGACCAAACTTAATAATTGCCACGGATCAAGCCACTTGGCGTATAATTTGAACATCCATATCTACTCAGTTTGAGGGGTTCGTTATTATGAATAAAAAATATATGTTCTTAGTAATTACTGCTGTGGTGACCATTCTTGTGATCACTGGTTGTCAGATGTACGCAGCACAGCCAACCGAGCTGCCCACCTATACGCCGTATCCAACCTACACTCCGTATCCGACGGACACCGAAGTTCCAACGATCGAAGCGACCGCGACCAAATTCCCATCGCCGACTCCTAAGCCGACAAATACCCGTGTCCCGGCCACCGCGGTTCCAAAGGCGCCTACAGCCACACCCGGAAAGGCGCCAAAACTGGATACCACCTTGAAGATCAAGAACAATTGCGATGTGGCGATTACCATCAATGCCACAGGCCCGACGCCCTTTAAGGTAACAGTTCAACCGGATACACAGACTGAATTGACGCTTGCCAAGGGTACTTATACTTACAATACCAATGTTGGCGCTTCCGGCACGATCGATCTAAATGTAGCAGTTTGGACCTGGACCTGGTGCCCATAAACCATCTCGAATCTGAACGATGAATTGAATTCAATTCAATATAAAAAGGCCTCTAATGTTTTAGAGGCCTTTTGTACACAAAAGCGAAGCTCTACACCGCGTAAAAAGCGGTTCCAATCATACCTGCGCCTGCGTGAACTGAAAGACCGGGAGTGAATTGCATGAACAATATTTCTTCGGGCAGGTCCAAACGTTCCCGCAATAATTGCTGCAAGACAATGGCGTCCGCTTCATTGCAAATGTGGAAGATGCCGATGCGTTCAATCTTCTTTCCCTTGGCCGATTCGACAATGAGATTGACCAGACGTTCCATGGCAGCTTTACGGGTACGCACTTTTTCGAGCACCTGCAGCGAACCATCTTTCATGGTGAGGAGGGGACGGATATCGAGGGCGCCAGCCATTCCCGCGGAGAACTTACTGACACGGCCGCCCATGACCAGATACTTGAGAGTATTGAATGACGCAAATGTGGCCAGGTGAGGGATCATGTCTGTGCCGATTTTGATGGCTTCTTCATCCGACACGCCTTTTTGCAACGCTTCGGCCACAGCCAGGACAACGATACCCTGTCCGAGCGACATGTAGAGCGAGTCGACGACGTTGATCTTCTTGCCAGGGAATTCCTTGGCCGCGAGCGTGGCTGATTCATATGTGCGGCTGACCTTACTGCTGACACAGATGCAGATGATCGAATCAGCACCCGCGGCAAAAGCTTTGGTATATGCTTCAACGAAAGCGCCAGGGGAGGGAGCGGCTGTGGTTGGCAGCTTTCCGGTGGCATCGATCTTCTCGAAGAGCAATTTGTCATCGATATCGATGTTGGTGTTGGTGGCAAATGACTCGTCGCCGAACTGGATTGTAATGGGCACGATGTCGATGTCGTATCTCGCCGCGATTTCCAAAGATAGACTGGAGTCACTGTCTGTGATCAATTTGGTTTTTGACATATTCACCTCGAAAAATGATAATTGCCTGTGGTTTAAACTTGGTTAATGAATTGTGACCGGGTTAAGCAGCCGTACACCCATTCCATCGAACGCGGATAAATTTGTAGTGACCAGGGTGTGATTGTAAATAATGGCCAGAGCAAGGGTTAGAGAATCAAGCGGGTTGATGCTGCGTGATTGACCGTGGATGCGGGCCGATATTTCTCCCCATTTCAGTGTGGCTTCGGCGGTGATTTCACTAATTCGCCCGTTGAAGCGGACCATAAGATCATTCGTGAGCCAATTATTCATTCTGGCTCTTTCTTTCGATGATGGCGTACTTTCGATGACCTGCTTCAATTCTGCCAGGGTGCCTACTGAAATGTAGAGAATCTCTTCAGGCTGTGAGTCGATCCACTCAACAAGCCGAGGGTTAGGGGTGGTGGAGATGAGATTGGCGATGATGCAAGTGTCGAGTAAGTAGGTCATGGCCGGCTCACACGGGTGTCGCGCAGATCGTTGCCGAGCAAGTCGACACCAGCGAGAGGTGAATCGTGGAAGAATGAGGAAAGCTGTGATTGCGACTTTTGCAGCTTCTGGTAGTCGCTGTATGAAATGACCACGGCCACTTCTTCACCGCGGCGGGTGATGATCTGAGCGCCACGCTTGAGGGCGCGGTTGACGACCTCACTCAGTTTATTCTTGGCTTCTTGAAATTGCCAGTGTTCAAACATGATTCTCCTGTCTAGACTGTCTAGATACTAGTATAGCGGATAGGAAAACCTCAGTCAACATGACTCAAGGCACATTTCTATCAGCGTGGGTAGATCAGACGTGGATGAAATCAAAGAGCAGAGGACTTTATCAAAACCTGATAAATCGAAAAGGGTTACTTGTTCGTTGAAGCTGGTTCGTGCACAAATCTGGCAAAGACCACCGCTGCGACGACGCGCATAACGGTGGAACCGATGAGCACGGCGGTGAACCCCCAGAGCTCGATGATGGCGCTGCCTACCGCGGAACCGAGGGCGATTGCAAGCAGTACGACCACCTGGTAAATCGCTGAATAGCGTGGCACCTGGTCGCATGGGACAGAGGCAAGCAGCAGGTTGAAAGAAACCAGGTTGAACACGCCCCAGAAGACGCCACTGAAGGAGTTGATGATGGCTACCTGCCAGGCTGCCGTGACAAAGAGCCAGGCGGTTGGAAGCAGAGGGATGAGGATCATACTAATCAGTTGCAGCTTGCGGTTGCTCATACGGTCAGCGAGTCCACCGATGCGTTTGGATGTGAGCAGGCTGGCAAGGGTGCTGATCACGTTCAGCAGGCCAACGGTGGCAGCGCTGAACTTGAGCACGTTGACCATCTGAACGTTGAAGAACGGTCCAGCGATGTAGATGGCAAAGTTCCAAAGAGCGGCGGTGGCGGTGAGAGCCACGAAATGTGGCTGCTCCTTGAACATGGCCACCAGCTCACGCGGGTTGAAGCTGCGCCGGGTTTTTACCGGCGCGATGGAGACAGCGTCTTCATCGATGTGTGAGAACGAGAAGGATGAGGCCATGCCGAAGACAAAGGCCGCAGCCAGGGCGATCTGGTAGCCGGTGACGGAGGTGAAGAGGGTGATGAGCTTGCCTGCCAGTAGGGTGGTGAGCATGCCGGTGATGCCCATGATGAAGTTCCGTGAGCCGAAGTAGCGACCACGGCCCTCGATTGGGACGACGCTGTTGGTTAGATCCATCCAGGCGGGGTAGCCGGCGTAGTTGCTGGCATCGCGCAGTACCGAGAAGGCGATTGCGATCCAGATGGCAGCAGGACCCTTGAAGAGGATGGGCACGAACACGAGCATGAGGATGGCGAAGCGTCCGTTAATACCGAACGACAGGGTGACGGGCTTCTTGCGCAGGCTACGCTCAGCCAGGAGCGCTCCGGGCAGGAGCACGCAGGCGCTGACGATGCTGGAGATGGAGCTCATCATGCCCACCTGGGCGCCGCTGGCACCGAGGGCGATGATGTAGAGACTGACGAAGTTGAGCATGATGTTGTCGCTGGCAGACGCGAAAAATCCGTCGAACCAGAACCAGTGCAGGCTACGCTGCTGCGGGGTGGTCAATGTGCGTCCCCAGGCGCCGCCCACGGTGAGGTCGGCAACCCAGGCTTTGAAGCGGGAAAAGAGGGTGGAAAAGCTCACAATGCCGCCATTTATACACCCGAACCGGTGGTGGGGGAAGGTGGTCGATCAGCGATACATGTTAATTATCCGCCAATTACGTGTACTTGGGCGAAAAGAACTTAACCGCGAATGACGCATATTGGGGCGAATAAGTCTGAACAAACGTCTTGAGGAAAAAAGGTTTTCCACAAATTTCACGAGAGAAGAAAGCAATTAATCAAATTGACTCAACGAACTTAAGCTTGGAGGCATCATGGCCCTTCTCCCATATGAGGTAGATGTCTAGACACGTAGCTAAGTACAGTTTACCCGAACCACAGCGTCGATTAATCCGATTAAACCTCTCTCTCGCTCCATGTATCTCTTGGATACCAAACAACCGTACGCGTGCCACAACATTGATGACATTGGTGGCGGCTGGATGATTGTAGTGTGATTTTCTACCTCGCGTCTCTAAATCGCGATCTTGTTCTTGCTCTTGCGGCACCAATCGTGGTAGCGGCGGATGACGCGGTACCACACCCGCGCCACGGAGTCAACGGCGTCAGCCAGGACGGCAACGCTCATCTCTTCGTAGGCGAGCGGGGCGTTGGGGTATTCGAGCGTCTTCTTGCTGAACTTCGTCAGGTCGGCGTCGAGCGGCAGGTAGGCATACGACACCAGGTAAGCCTGGTGGGTGACACTGTACATGTATTCGAGCACGTTCTTGCTATCGCCGTACTCAAAGGTGAACGGGCGGGCGGCCAGCGCGGCGTCCACTTTGCCGAGGAGGCTGGTCTTGTATGTATCGGGGCGACTGACCAGCGGCAGACCGTCGCTGTCGTAGACGAAGCGGGCGTAGTTGCCGGCGTCAACCGAAGAGCTGTCATCGCTAACGGTTTCATCGTCCGTTTCATCCGGCGTGGAAGTGTCGAGGTTTTCGATCTTGTAATTCGCTTTAACGAGGTTTCCCCAGGCGGATTCGATATTGTGGTGGATGGTGCAGCCTTTATCGCCGAGGGGACGGTAATCGCAGTGCAGCGGCATGTGCCCGTCAGCGATGTAGTGGCTCAGGGCAAAGAGGGTCAGCGCGAGGTGATTGCCGGTGGGGGTGAGGGGAGACCCCTTCTCCTCCCGGCTTTGGATCTTGAAGTTATCGACCACGGCGTGCGCCAGCGCCTCGCAGCGTTCGGGCAGGTTGTTCTTGGTGTTGTAATTGATCTGAGCCAGGGTGAGGGTCGATTTCTTGGCGGCGAGTTGGAGCTGCGATCCCGGAGCGAGCCGGGTGAGGTTTGCGGGGATGTAGTTGGCGTCCGGGGTGGGTTTGTGTTTGAGGATGTGCGCGGTACCATTGTCTTTGAAGACGGAATCGGGATACCAGGCTCCCTGGATGACTCCGTCACGGTAATTGCCGAAGAATTGGGCGATCTTGCCGGTGATGTAAGGGTCGGCGTCGGTGACCGCCGCTTTCTCCAAGCGTTCGATCGCTTTGAAGGCGATCCATGCGTGTGTAAATTGGTCCATTAGATCCTCTCGATTCCGCAGATGGACTGCATGAATGGAGCCACTTCAACCGCAATATATGTTGAGGTTTGCTTCGCTAATTTACCAATAAAGATAGTCACCATCAAGGAACACGCTCGCAATGACATTTGGTCGCGAGAATCGAGAATCGTCAAAAACAGTCGATAGACGCGATGGAGGTGATGACAGTCCAACCCTTTTTATTACCTGGCCGAGCGCTTAAGGTCGTCTGGAGTTGATCGATTCATCAACCAGTTTTGACCACTCTCGGCTCTCTTTTCTCGATTCTCTCGTTGCTTAACACTCCGAATACCCACATGTATAGCACTTGCGGCAGCCCTCTTCGTTGACGAGGGTGGCTTCGCCGCATTCGGGGCAGAGATCGCCGATTTTGGGTGCCTGAGACTCGAGAGCCGAGAGTGGAGAATCGAGAGCCGTCAGATCGGTTTCGGCTGAAGTCAGCGTGGTATTCTCATCGGTCTGTTTGAGCGCGTCCAGAAGCGGCGCGGAGGAAAGGCCGGAATGGACCTTTTCCTCAACGGAAAGGCGAGAGGCGCGGTCGTCGAGGTATTCCTCGAGGATCTGGGCGACGCCGTCGGGCAGGGAGCGCACACGGTTGGGGCCAAAGCCGAGCGAGCGTCCGCCGCCGATGCCAGCCAACTGGCGCGATAGGTCGGTGAGGCGCTGGGCGGGCTCGATAGGGCTGGACAGACGTAGCACGTAACTGATGAGGCGACCGATGGCTTCTGAGACCGAGGCGGTGTCAGAGCCGGCTTTGGCGGTGTTGATGAAAACCTCAAAGGGCTGAGCACTGCCGTTCTCATTGATGGTGATAAATGCCTTGCCGAGGGGGGTGTTGACCTCGTAGGTGCGCCCGATGAGTGAACGCGGGCGCGGCTTGCGCGACTCGGACCAAAGGTTGTACTGCCCGGATTCGTCTGCGGCGGGAGCTTCGTCAGCGTTGGCAGCTTTCTTCTTCGCGGTGGCCTGGGTTTCGAGGACGACCTTCTCACGCGAACCAGTAACATAGACGGTGATGCCCTTGCAGCCGAGTTCCCAGGCGGACATGTAGACCGAAGCTACGTCGTCTTCAGTGGCAGTCTCGGGGAAGTTGACGGTCTTAGAGAGCGAGTTATCGACGAAAGCCTGCAGAACAGCCTGCATGCGGACATGCTCCTCGGCGTTGATGTCTTGGCTGACGACGAAAATGTCTTTCACGTGGGCGGGGACAGCGTTGCACTTCTGGCAGGTGCCCTCGCGCATGACCTGGTTGAAGATTTCTTGGCGGGTGGTGTCGTCGTAACCTTCTTCGATGAGGGCTTGCTCGAAGGCGGGTGAGGCGTAGGTGAGTTGCAGATCTTCGCCCTTATCGTTGACATGGCGGACGTAAGCCAGGGCAAAGACGGGTTCGCAGCCGTAGCCTTCACAGCCAGCGACGGTGGCGATGGTGCCGGTGGGGGCGACGGTGGTCTGGGCGGCGTTGCGAATACCATATTCCATGATACCGGAGGTGATTTCGTTCCAATCGATGTGAGGGCGTCCCCAATCTTGCTGATTCTCGATAAGCCCTTTGGGTGCGGTCCAGAGCAGGTTAGTGGGATCGTAGATACTGCCGCGGATGGCGGGGAAGGGTCCACGCTCACGAGAGAGTTCGATGCTGGCTTGCATGGAGGTGTAACGCACAAACTCCATCACCTGCGAGGCGAAATCTTCACCGGCGGGGGAGCCGTAACGGACACGCACATGGTACATCAAGTCGGCCAGACCCATGATGCCGAGGCCGATGCGGCGGGCGCGTAGGGCGGCTTCTTTGAGCTGCGGTACGGCCGGGACGTAGGCGTTGGCGTCGACGACGTCATCCAGGAAGCGGGTGGCCAGGCGGACCGAATCGCGCAGGGTCTCCCAGTCCACGGTGTGATCGGGTCCAAGATGCTGAGCGAGGTTGATCGAGCCCAGGCAGCAGTTTTCGTATGGTCCAAGCCACTGTTCGCCACAGGGGTTGGTCGCCTCGAGTGGGTAGAGGTGGGGAACGGGGTTGGAACGGTTGGCGGCGTCGAGGAAGAGCACACCGGGCTCGCCATTGTGGTGCGCCTGCTTGACGATCTTCTCGAAGAGATCGCGAGCGCGCAAGGTTTTGTAATTCTTGAATGGGATGCCAGCAGCTTCGGCCTGTTCGAAGGTGCCCTTAAAGCCCTTGGCGCGAGGATCGGTGAGGTCGGGGAAGCGCAGGGTCCAGTCGCGGTCGTCGCGCACGGCGTTCATGAAGGCATCGGTGATGCCAACGGAGATGTTGAAATTGGTGATCTGGTTCTCGTTGGTCTTACAGGAGATAAAGTCCTCGATATCCGGATGGTCCACGCGCAGAACGGCCATGTTGGCACCGCGACGGGTTCCGCCCTGGGCCACCTCACCGAAGGCGTTGTCGTAGACGCGCAAGAAACCAACGGGTCCGGTGGCCTGGCCGGATGAGGATTTGACAAAGCTGCCTTTGGGGCGCAGCCGGGAGAAGGAGAAGCCGTTGCCACCGCCGGTCTGTTGAATGAGAGCGGCGTCGCGTAAAGTCTGGAAGATACCTGCGGGGTCACGGCCCATGTCGTCGACGATGGGGAGAACGAAACAGGCGGCAAGCTGCCCGAGGGGAGTGCCGGCGCCGGTGAAGGTGGGTGAGTTGGGGAAGAAACGCTTGCTGGTGAGTAGCGTGTAGTATTTGCGGGTGAGGTCTTCCACATCGGTACCGCGGTCAGCTTCGACGGCGGCGATGTGACTGGCGACACGCCAGAACATCTCTTCCACGGTCTCCACGGGCTGACCGTCAACGCCATGGCGGACGTACCTTTTTAAAAGCACCTGTCGGGCATTTTCGGTAAGATCGATCTTTGGTAGGTTCATCGTTTGATTCTCGGTAAGTTGGTTTTCATCCAAAAATGAGGATTGTGTTGACTGCGCGACCATGGGCAATGCTCCTTAAGAAACTAATAATTGGTCGATCTCTTCGCGAAGTGATTCAAGATCATTAAGGTGCAGATAAACGATGGCAAAACGGATGTAGGCGATCTGGTCGAGGCGTTTAAGACCGTCCATGACCATATCTCCGATGATGCGGGAGGACACTTCCTCGCGGCCCAGTTTTTGCAGGGAGTTTTCGATCTCACCCACCAGGTGGTCGATCTCAGAGGCGGAGACGGGGCGCTTGGAGCAGGAGGCACGGATACCTTCAAGCAGTTTCTCACGGCTGAACTCTTCACGGGTGCCGTTGCGTTTGATGATCAGTGGGGTGGCCAGAACGGCACGTTCATAGGTGGAGAAGCGCTGCCCGCAGGATTCACATTCGCGGCGGCGGCGTACCCCTCCACGGGAGTCGTGGGTGGTATCGATCACGCGAGATTCGTCATTCTGGCAATACGGACAACGCAAAGTAAAACTCCCTGGAAAATTATTGAAGATCAACGTGCATGTGGCTGCGATGGTGATTTTTGAAACGCTATCCCCCATATATAGGGGGACAGAGACGAGTGTACCGTATATCTATGCCGTTAATCATAGCACACTTGAACGAGTGATTCAATATCGGGAATCAATTTTTAACCTTAAAAAGGAAACGGGAGTTCGTTTTCAGAAGTGGCGTTAAATTGGCGTAAAAAGCAAACTGGTTGGGTTTTTAACCCAATATATGGCGCGGGTAAGATAAAGGATGTAAAAAAAAGCCACGGAATACGGCTGGTATACGATAAGCTTAAATTGTTTTGAGGAGAAGAAGAAGGGAGGGAACGCAAATGCGAAGTCACTATGCACGTGCGGCAGGGGCAATGGTCGCTGGGAGGTTATTATCACTGAATGGCGTTTTGGAATAGCCATTGCTGGTAAAGTATGCGGGGGTTACTTCGCTTTTTACTCGATTGACTATCTAGAAATCAAGAACTACGCTCGTATAATGGGTGGAAGTCAATTGGGGATTGCCGCGGGCGCTGCGCGCCTTCGTAACCGGATTTTGTGAAAGTGCATGCTGGTAAATTGAGTCAGTGGAAAGGTAACAAGGACAGCGCATGTGCATTCCGCAAAGTCAATATTATGAGTGCAAGTAGAGAGTCAATTTTTTGGGGCTTGCTTCGCTGGTTGATTTCAAAAGTGTGGGGATTTCAAGTAAGGCGCTCGCAATGACACCACAATAAGGAAAGCTGGCGGTGACTGGCCGCCAGCTAAAAGATGGAAGCAACAGGTATCGACCAACGATGGAGGGCGTGGTTCGATCTCCTGTAGTTCTTATGGAGAACAAGGATCAGACCATGACGCTGCCAACCACCATCCTAATGGTTACGTTCTTCCCAACCGCGCATGAAAGTGGGGAGATCGAGGTTCTTGGTATCGATCTTAACCGATGGGAATTCCAGGCCGATGGTTTGGCTGGCACCAGCTTCCACTTCGACATCGTCGGTGATGTGGGGCTTTTGAACCGCGCGGGTCTCTTCGAGGCGGGAGACAGGGCGCTGCGAGAAGCTGCTCACGGAGCGCACACCCGCTTTATCGAAACCCGTGGCGATGACGGTAATGCGAATCTCGTCGCCCATGTTCGGGTCGATGACTGCACCAAAGATGAGGTTGACGTCAGGATGCGCGGTCTCTTTGATGATGGCGGCTGCCTGGTTGACCTCAAAGAGCGAGAGATTGGGGCCACCGGTCACGTTGAAGAGAATACCGCGAGCGCCGTTGATGGTGATATCGAGGAGCTGATTGGAGATGGCTGCCTCGGCGGCCTTCTGGGCGCGGTCTTCGCCGCTGCCACGGCCTACGGCCATCAATGCCGCGCCGCCTTCCTGCATGATGGAGCGCACGTCAGCAAAGTCAACGTTGACGAGCCCGGGAATGGTGATGAGCTCTGAAATGCCCTGAATGGCCTGGTGGAGCACATCGTCAGCCACGCGGAAGGCTTCCTGCAGTGAGGCCTTGCGGTCAACGATCTGCAGCAGGCGGTCGTTGGGGATGACGATGAGTGTGTCGGCATGTTCCTTGAGGCGGGCGATACCCTGTTCGGCGTTCTGGAGGCGGCGTGCGCCTTCAAAGGTGAAGGGGCGGGTGACCACACCAATGGTCAACGCGCCAACTTCCTTGCCGATCTGGGCGATGATGGGAGCTGCACCGGTGCCAGTGCCGCCGCCAAAGCCCGCGGTCACAAAGATCATATCCGCGCCTTTGAGTACCTCGTAAAGTTCTTCAGAGGACTCCTCCGCCGATTTCTTACCGATCTCGGGGTTGCCGCCCGCGCCAAGTCCGTGGGTGGTTTTATCACCAATGCGGATCTTGATCGGAGCTTTCGACTTGACGAGGGTCTGGGCATCAGTGTTGACTGCGATAAACTCGATGCCGCGAATGCCTTCGTCGATCATGCGGTTGACTGCGTTGCAGCCACCGCCGCCAACGCCCACGACCTTAATACGGGCTAATGGCTCGGGTTGTTGCTGTTGGGTCTTATTGTTGGTCTCCATAATTGTTCCTCCATTATATAGCAGTTTGCAATGATCCAGTCTGCAGTCTACAGCCTGGTTTAGTCGTACGGCAACAATCGTTTCAAAAATTCACCGACATCCTTCCAATTGACTGTGGGCAGGTTGTGCGGTGTTGACTTGTGGGTGCGTTTGCCACGAGCAGGGCTCATGGTCTCTTCCATCAGTTCAGCCCACTTGAGCAGGCCAACGCTGGTGGAGTAGGAAGGGGATTGCAATTGGTCGACCAGCCCGACAAGATTCTCAGGGCGGGCCAGACGGACGGGCATACCGAGAACGCGGCTGGCCAGGCTGCGGATGCCAGGCAACTGGCTGGTGCCGCCAGTGAGTACCATCCCGGCTGGGAGCAGGCCGTCATAACCGGAGCGTTTGATCTCCTGCAGAAGCAGGGAGAAGGTCTCTTCCATGCGGGCTTCGATGATGTGAGCCAGGTCACGGCGGCTTACCTGGACGGGTTGCTCTTCGCCAAAGGCGCGCAGGGTGAAAAACTCATCCTCGCCGACTTCGCTCTTGATAGCGTACCCGTATTGCTTCTTGACCTGTTCAGCCACCTCGGGGGTGACGCGTAAACCTACGGAGATATCCTTGGTGACGTGGTTTCCACCGACAGCCAAAACCATGGTGTGCCAGACGTCGCCGTTGATATAAATGGCCAGGTCAGTGGTACCGCCGCCGATATCGCAGACACAAACGCCCATCTCGCGTTCAGTCTTGTCCAGCACGACCTCGGCTGAAGCCAGCGGATTGAGGACGAACTGGGTGACATCGATATTCGAAGCTTGAACGCACTGGCGCAGGTTTTCGACAGTGGCTTCGGCCGCGGTGATGATGTGGGTTTCCACCTCAAGGCGATAACCATACATGCCAACGGGGGAGTGGATGCCTTCCTGACCGTCAAGATTGAAGCCACGCTGAATGACGTGGATGATTTCGCGGTTGTGAGGGATGGCAACAGCGCGGGCCTGGTCGATGGCGCGGAGGACGTCTTCTTCTTCAACCACGCCACCGGAGATGCCAACAACGCCGCGTGAATTGACCGATGAAACGTGCGAACCCGCCAGGCTGACGAGCGCGGAGGTGATCTCAAGTCCAGAGGTGCGCTGGGCTTTTTCAATAGAGCGGGCGATCGACTGCGAAGCCGCTGCCAGATCGGTCACGGTACCTTTTTGGATCCCCTGTGAGGGTTCAATACCCACGCCCAGGATACGCATGCCGGACTCGCCTTCAAGGCGGGCTACCAGCGTGCAAACCTTGGTCGTTCCTATATCAATACCAACTACAATAGGCTCATCCATAAAACTACTCCGTCCGATAATAAGGTGCATCCAGATGCTCCACGCTAATAAGCGCGGGTTTGATTCCCAATGAAGACAGACGGTCAACGATCGCCTGATACTCAACCAGTTTTGCCTGGATATTGCTCAGGTCAAGACCAAAATAGACTCTCCATCCTTTCGGATCCTTCCAACCCATACCGGCAATCGAATCGTAGACAAGCGAGGCGCCGGAGGGTAACTGTGCACCCAGGCTGATTGCCGTCTGTAACACCTGAGGATCGATGTAATCGATCTTCGGCTCACTGTTGACAAGACCTCCAGTGGTGTCTTTGGAGTTGGCAGCCTCAGCATCCGTGGCAGTGACCAGCACAGGCACAGCGACGGTCGATTTGACCGAAAGGAGCGTGCCACCGTCACCGCGGGCGGGCATGACCACACCCTCAGCATCCACCCACTGGGTTGTATCCGGACCAACCCAGGCAAGAATCGGCTTGCGTTCGGTAACGGTCAGGATGACGGTATCAGGGAAGCTGACTTTGAGGTGAATATTTGTCAGCTCGGGGAATGCAGTGAGGATGGCGTTGATCGTCTGGCGACGGTCAAGGGTGAAGATGGAGTGATTTGCACCATTGACCACGGTCTGAATGTCAGCTGCGGTCACGCGTGAATTGCCAGAGACTTCCACATTCTTGACCTGGAAGGTTTCGAGTGTAGTGAGAAGAACGACCAAAATCAGGGTGGCGATGGCAAGGAAAACCGAAGCCATTTGCCAACTGAATTGCACCTGGGGTAGGGCAGGGAGGCGGACTTCAACGCCGTTGCCCGTTTGCGCGTAATGGACCTTGCGGACCGCCGCGGCTCGTGTTGAATGGGTAAGAGGAACCGCGTAGGGAGAAGAGGTACGGCGGACTGTCGTGCCAACGTTCTGGCCGGTAACGCGCGTAGCCTGCTGGCGCGCGGTATCCACGCGCTGCTGGCTGGATTGCTGGCGTTTCTGCCGGAGTTGTTCTGCCCTGGAGTACCCAGGTCTGGCACGTTCAGGCGTCATCTCTACTTGCTCCTGTATGTTCTGACGGTGGCATCACGTTCAGCTTTACGACTGAAGGCCAGGTCGATCAATCTTTGAACCAGCTCGGGGTAGGAAATGCCGCTGGCTTCCCAGAGCTTGGGGTACATGCTGATCTTGGTGAAACCGGGGATGGTATTGATCTCGTTGAGGAAGACCTCGTTGGTATCCCGGTCCAACAGGAAATCGACGCGAGCCATGCCAGCGCAATCAGCTGCTTTGTAAGCGCGAATGGCGATATCGCGAATTTTAGCCATGGTCGCTTCATCGATGGGGGCGGGGATCAGTAATTCAGAGCCCTCGTCGATGTATTTGGCTTCGTAACTGTAGAAATCATCGCATGGGCGGATCTCACCGGCGACAGAGGCGATGGGGTCCTCGTTGCCGAGAACGCTAACCTCGATTTCGCGACCATTCACTCCGCGTTCGACGAGAACGCGACGATCAAACTGAGCGCCTTCGAGGATACCCTCGTAAAGGTCAGAGCGATTGCGGCATTTGGTTACGCCCACTGAAGAACCAAGGTTGGCGGGTTTGACGAAGACCGGGTAAGTCAGGTTGGCTTCGATGGTTTTAATCACGTCATCCATGCGCGAAGTAGCCTGGCTACGGAAAACGGTGACGGATTCAACAACGGGAATGTTATTGGCTCGCATGACGTCTTTGAAGAGAATCTTGTCCATGCCGACAGAGGAGCCGAGAACACCGGCGCCGATGTAGGCTACGTCAGCAAGCTCAAGTAGCCCCTGCATGGTACCGTCTTCACCGAAGGTTCCATGCAAAACGGGAAAGATCACGTCCAGGTTGACGATTGCTTCCAACTGTTCCTTGCCAGCTTGTGCTCGGATGGCATAAAGTTGACCCCCACGGGTGGGTTCGGGCAGGAGGACGACCTGGAAAAGTCCATCCAATTTGTTGGTCTCAAAAGCCTGTAATACATTAATTCCAGAAAGCCAGGTGCCTTCGTGGGTGATACCGATCTCGAAAACCTCATATTTCTGCGGATCGAGAACAGACAAGACGGAGCGAGCGCTCATCAGAGAGACTTCATGCTCTCCGGAGCGACCGCCAAAGATGACGCCAATCCGTAGTTTCTTTTCCATATTCTTACTTTTTCCAATCACCAAATAATTCGATTTCGAGTTGCAATTCGACCGCAAACTTCTCGCGGACGGTTTTTTGAACCAGGGCGATCAACTGACGGTAGTCTTCGGCACAACCACTACCGTCGTTGATCAAGAAGTTGCCGTGTACTGGGCTGATCTCCACGCCACCAATACGGGTGCCCTTCAAACCGGCTGCTTCGATAAGTCGCCCTGCATAATCACCAGTGGGATTCTTGAATGTAGAACCCAGACTGGCTCCAGCAGGCTGAGCATTGCGGCGTTTCTCATTGATCTCGTTCACCCTGGCCTGAACGGCTTCACGGGTGGAGGGAGTCAGGTTAAACGTCGCGGAGAGAATCACTCCATTCCCCGGCTCTCTTTTGAAAGCACTCGAACGATAAGTGAATCCCATCCCGTCGCAATTCAGCGACAGTAAGCCTTTACTGCGGTGCAAGATTTCTGCCATTAACAGACTCTGGCAAATGTCCTTGCCGTGAGCTCCGGCATTGCCGTAGACAGCTCCGCCGACTGTGCCGGGGATACCAGCTGCCCATTCGAGGCCGCTCATGGCTGCTTCGGTAACAACGCGAACAAGGGTGGTAAGGGCGGCGCCGGATTCAACGTAGACGGTGGGATGCTCTCCATTTTCGTTTATGCGAATGGTTTTCGCCTGGTTGAAGAGCACAAAGCCGTGCCAGCCGTCATCACTGATGAGCATATTCGAACCATTTCCGAGCAAACGGAACTCCACATTGTTTTGCCAAAGGAAGGCAGCATCCGCGGCGAGCTCGTCAGCAGAGCAGGCTTCTGCGAACCAACGCGCTGGACCACCGACGCGAGCGGTGCTGTAACGCGCCAGAGCAACATTTTGTTGCAGGCGTTCACCGAAATGTTCTTGCAGAAGGGACTGCGAAATCTCAGTCATTCTCTATCCTTACATTTCCTTCACATGATCGATCAATCGCTCCATTAGTTTTTGCTGCTGGGCGGTTGGTAATTTATTAAATTCCTTTTCAACGACCGGCGATTTAGGTGGAATACGTACACGCTGAAATTCATTGACAATGAAGGGTAATTCAGTGTGTACTTCACTAAAAACATTGGTTTTCGTCTGCAGGTCAGTCATCTTATTTCTCCCTTTCTTGAAGCACCTTCAGCATGCGTTTACAGATCTGATCCGCATCGCCGGCTGAAAGGACAAGCAGAACATCTCCGGGTTCCAAGGTCGCCGAAAGCTGGTCGACCGCGTCTTCCAGGGTCTTGCAATAAATCGCTTTTTTGTCGTTCATTTTTTTAACCAGCTCGGCAGAGGAATAGTCTTCTTTGGGCTCGCGGGCCGCGTAAATCTCGGTGACGAGGGTGAGATCTGATCCCCTGAGTGAATGGATGAAATCAGCTTCGAGCGCGCGAGTGCGTGAATAGGTGTGTGGCTGCCAGACGGTAACGAGGCGTCGTTTGGGATAACGAGCTCTGGCTGCGGCCAGGGTGGCTGAGATTTTAGAAGGATGATGAGCGTAATCATCCACGATTGTCACACCATTGGCTTCACCGATCACATCGAAGCGACGGCCGGTACCGGTGAATTTGCTTAGGTTGGCAGCTGCTTTTTCCACGGGGAAACCCAGCTCGTTGATCACGGCAAGAATAGCAATGGAATTTCGGGCGTTGTGGGTGCCGGGAATCTGCAGCGACACATGAGTTAGCGTTGTGTTGTTCAAGTGATCGATTACATCAAAGTCAAAACCACCCACGGTATTGGCGACCACGTTCACAGCCTGGTAATCGGCATCATTGGAATACCCATAAGTAATCACATGCGTTCCGGGTTGGACGGAATTGACCAGTTTGGAGGCATGCTCGTCGTCTTTGCAAACGACCAGCATACCGTCTTCTGGGAGCAGTTTGACGAAATCGGCGAAGGCTTCGCGGTATAGAGCGGGAGTAGGGTAGCAATCGGGATGGTCATACTCAACGTTGGTGACGATGGCGATATGAGGGCGGAGGCCGAGGAACATGCGGTCGTATTCGTCAGCTTCGATGACGAAATAGACACCTTTACCGGCATGAGCACTGTTGGAGAGGTCTTTGGAAACACCGCCGATGATGTATGATGGATCCAGGTTGAGACGATTAAGTGTGTACGCCATCAGTGTGGTTGTCGTCGTTTTTCCGTGTGAACCGGCTACCGTGATCGCTACCTGGTCTTTCATCAGGTCAGCCAGGAAATCAGAGCGCTTGAGAACGGGAATACCGGAGGCAACCGCGGCGATGACCTCGACGTTGTTGTCGGGAATGGCAGAGGAACGGACGACCAGGTCAGCACCCTTGATGTTGGCTGGGTCGTGACCCTCGTAAATATGCGCTCCATGAATCGCAAGGTCAAGGGCGAGTGGAGAGAGCGTGCGATCCGAGCCCGTGACTATGTATCCCCGCTCGAGAAGCACACGAGCGATGGAGGAAATGCCTGTACCACCGATGCCGATCAAATGTATATGTTTCATCAGATAAACACCACCAGAATGAGAACGAATGCGACTGCCACTGAGAAATACACAGTTGGGCTGGTTGCCATCCATGCAGGAGGCAACACTTTGATCAAACGTAGTGCTGCCTGACCGGCTTCGGTCGTCGCGTCAGGGGCGGTTACAAACGAGAATGGATAACCGGCCATGTGCATGAAATACCAGAGCGAGCCGAAGATCAAAAAACCGTTTACCGCACCAATGAAAAATCCCAGCAGGGCATCTTGAAGAAAATGGCGTATGAAACGATCACTTTCAGCCAGGCGCGGAATCTTGGGGGTTTGATAACCAAAAAACACCAGACAAACCAGGATAGTGGTTTGCAACCAGAAAACCGTAGCCGGTGAACCCGTTGCAAAAGTCTCCTTGAAGAAGGGAACGAATGACTTTAACACGGTGAGGATGAACATGGCCAGAATGACGCTAAATACCACCAGCAATTCCTTGGCCCAGCCGCGCATGGCACCAATGACCGCGAAGAGGATAACGAACATGAAAAGCATGACATTCAGACTGATCATGAGCGTTTGGTCCTTTCTGCCAATTGCAGAACGAGTAAAGCGATCTGTGCTGCGGCATCCGGATGAGCAAGCGATGACATTGCCGCTTTCATCGCAGCCATGTGATGCTCGTTTTCAAGGATTGCGGACAAAGTTGGCATCAATTGCTCGTCGAGAGCGGAATTTTCAATCATCACCGCTGCCCCTTTTTCCACCAGATAATTGGCATTAACTTTTTGATAACGCCAGGCGAAGGGATAGGGAACGAGAATGGCAGGAAGCCCGTAGAATGGCAATTCGCCTAAGGTTGAGGCTCCAGCACGGGATACGACGACATCCGCTGCAGAGAAGGCTACTGCCATTTCCTCGTGAAGATACGGGAAGGGGCGATAACGCTTCCGCAGATCGGCAGGAATTGTTTTGGAATTATTCTCAATCTCTGACCAATCGAGTTCACCGGTCAGGTGGATCACCTGCATCTTCTGCAGTAATTCGGTCAGGTGATGTGTAATTGCCTGGTTGATCAACCGGGCACCCTTGCTACCACCGACGATGAGTAGGATGGGCAATTTGGGGTCGAGACCAAATTGCTTCAGGGCTGCCTTTTTCTCCAGTTTCTTGAGATCGCTGCGTATGGGATACCCGGTTACTGCCAGCTTTCGGGAGGTAGGGAAGAAGGTTTTTGAATTCTCGGTGGTCAAGGCAATGGTATCAGCAAACGCTGCCAGACTCTTGAGCGCCAGACCAGGTTCAATATCAGGTACATAGAGCAGGGTGGGGACGCGACGTCCGGCAAAGGCCATGGGGACAGCCACATAACCACCGGTGAAGAGCAATACGTCCGGTTGGAATTCCTTGAGGATGCGTGAGGATGTGGATACGCCGCGGATCAGCTTTGCCACGTTTCCGGGCAGGTTGCGCAAACCCACGCCGTGGACACCAGCTGCGGGAATGGCACGGAAGGGGATACTCTGGCGAGCGACCAGGTTGGCTTCCATGCCACCTTCACCCCCAACCCAGAGGACGTCCTCGAGGCGATCAGCGAGAGCCTGATAGATCGACAGGGCGGGATACACTCCCCCGCCTGTCCCCCCGGCGCAAATCAACAGCTTTGCCATAAGGACTCCCTTCTGAAGCTGAGTTTTTCGACAGCTTCGAATTTCTTGAAACTCCCATGAGGATGCCGATACCCATTAATACGGTCATCAGACTGGAACCGCCTGAACTGACCAGGGGAAGGGCATTCCCCGCGAATGGGAGAAGATTGACGATAACGCCCATGTTGATCATGGCTTCGATGGTGATCCACAGAGTGATTCCGGCAGCGATCCATCGGCCCAGGTCATCTTTGGCTTCGTTGGCGATTTTCATACCACGCCAGAGAATGAAAACATAAATTGCGATCACGAAGAAAGCACCGATCAAACCGGTTTCCTCGGTGATCACAGCAAAGATCGAGTCGGTAGGCGCGACGGGCAGGCCAATGAACTTGGTGGTTGAACGTCCCAGACCCACACCGAAAACGCCCCCGTTGATAATGGCTTCGAGCGACCACTTGACATGATCAGAGGCGTTTTCGGGGTTTTGCATTCCGTTCCAATAATCAGTGAGGCGGACACGGGCGGTTTTATAGACCAGAACCACCAAAGCGCCGAGCACCCCAGCAACCAGCACGACTACCAAAATCTGGCGCAACTTGCCACCAGCGATATAGAAAAGAACACCCCCCAAAATAATCACTGTTGCCGCTGCGGATACATCCGGCTGGGCCAGGATTAACCCCGCGGTGATACCCAGGATACCCATCAACGGGATGAGGCCGAAAGACCACTGATCCATGACGTCACGCTTGCTATTGAGCCAAACACAGAGGTAAAGGATTACGACCAGCTTGGCGATTTCCGATGGTTGGATGGAGCCATTGAATAGGGCACGCTTGGCACCGAAATCACCGATCGAACCGAAGATCAACACTGCAAGCAAAAGAATGATGGTACCAGCCATGGCAACAACAACTAGATTGCGGAAGCGATGGTAATCGAAAAAGGTGAGGGCAATCGCGACACCACAACCAAGAACGCCGATGATCATTTGTTTGACAACGGTCGAATAAGCGGAGTTGCCCATGCCAACGGCATATTGCCAACTGGCTGAATATACCATCAGGAAACCAAAAGCCATGAGAGTAAGTACGGCAATTCCGAGGGGAACGTCAAAATTATCGCGAAAGAAGCGTTTGATAGTTGGTTTAGCTCTGGAGGTGTTCGTAGCGGTTGTCATGGCAGATTTTTCACCCATTGTTTGAAATAATTACCGCGCTCCTCAAAGTCACGGAAGGCATCATAACTGGTGCACCCGGGTGAGAGCAGAATCACATCACCCTGTTCAGCGATCTGCGCAGCCATATACAACGCATCCTGGAAATCGGTGTAGCAGGCGATGCTACACAACCGCTCGCCCGGGGTAAGTTGACCGAGAGCGGCGGTGATCTTGAATGCAGCTTCACCGAAGATGATGACGTGGTCGACACGGTTATGGATCAAACGAGACAAATCATCCCAGGGGAGGTCTTTATCACGACCACCCAGAAGGAGGATAATCGGTTCGTCGAAGGATCGCAGAGCAGCCATCGTGCGTTCTGGGGCGGTGGCAATCGAATCGTTATACCAGAGGCTGCCGTGCCAGTTGCGCACAAGCTCCAGACGGTGTTCCACGCCGTTGAAATCTTTCACGCCAGCGATCATTGAAGATTTGGGTAAACCGGCTGCATAAGCGATGGCGCAGGCAGCAAGAACGTTGATGAGGTTATGTTCACCGCGCAGCATTATGGTTTCACGGGGCATGATTTTTTCATTACCAGAGTCGGTTTGTAGCATGATGTTCTTACCATCAAACCAAGTGCCGATCATGCCTGCTTCAGGTTGTCTGAGCCCGAAGGTGACCAGGCGCCCTTTGACCTTAGACCGCAGATCCCACGAGCCTTTGTCTTCGCGGTCGAGGATCGCCACATCGTCTTTGTGTTGGAAGTCAATGATATGAGCTTTGGCAGCGGTGTATGCGGCCATGCTGCCGTGACGGTCCAGATGGTTGGGTGTGATATTCAGAACCGCGGCGATGTTGGGACTGATAGTCATTTGTTCAAGCTGGAAACTGGAGAGTTCCAAGATGACCAGGTCTTCTTTTTGGATCTCATCGAGATATTCCACGAGAGGCAAACCGATATTGCCACCGATCCAGGCCTGGTGATTGCCTTTGACAGCATCCTTCGCCATGCGACCAACCAATGTTGTCGTGGTGGTTTTGCCAGCAGAACCAGTAATGCCGACCACCCGGGCTTTAACCGATTCCATAAAGATCTGTGAATCATTGGTGATGAGAAGTTCGCGTTTGGCGGCTTCCTGTACGATGGGGAGGGTGAGCGGCACTCCGCCGGAAAGGCAGACTACTTCGACCTTGTCCAATAATTCGATGGGATGTTCACCGAAGACACATTCCACCTTGGTTTGGGTGAAAGCTGAACGGATTTCGTCCATTTCCTTTCCGGTGCGCTTGTCATTCAGAATAACTCGTGCTCCTTCATGGCTAAGATAACGCGCCAGAGCCTGACCCTGACGGGCGGCTCCGATGATCAAAACGCGTTTTCCAGTCCAGTTGCTCACGTAATCTCCTTATACTAACGCGACGGCGAGTCCAACCATGGTACAGAGCAGGCTAATCAACCAAAAGCGTTGAACGACCTGGGTTTCGCTCCAGCCGGATAATTCAAAGTGGTGATGGAGGGGAGCCATCTTGAAGAGACGTTTCCCGTGAGTGATCTTAAAGTAAGCCACTTGTAGCACGTCGCTGACGATATTGCTGATGGGGATGACAGCGATGAGAGGCAATAATAGCCATTGCCCGGTCATGAGAGCGACCACGCCCAACACTGCTCCAAGGGACAGCGAACCGAGATCGCCCATGAAAAGCATGGCTGGGTGGACGTTGAACCAGAGAAACCCAAAAATAGCGCCGACGATGGTGAAGCAGAAACGACCGACGAAAACATCACCCTGCATGAGTGCAATCGCGCCATAGGCGGCAAAAGCAGTGGCGGAGATCAGCCCGGCAAGGCCGTCGAGACCATCAGTGAGATTGACCGCGTTGGACATGCCAACGATGATGAAGGTGGCGATGGGAATGTACCAACCGTGCAGGTTGATTACAGTGTTGGAGCCCGGCCAGTACATCTGTGGGACATGTAGAACGTTGCGCAAGAAATATGCCGTGATGAGGGCCAAAATGACCTGGAGAACGAATTTGGTACTGGCGCGCATACCCAGGCCACGGCGAGGGCCGCGGATACCTTCCCAGTCGTCAATCGCGCCGAGCAGGGCGAAAGCAATCATTACTACCAACGGAACGATCACGGAGCTTCCAAGAAGGTTCAAGCCAAGCAAAGATACGGCATTGAGGAGAATGGTCAGGATGGTTACGGGTAATAGGATCATCAGACCACCCATGGTGGGAGTGCCCATCTTGGTAATGTGGCTGTCAGGACCTTCCACGCGGATCATCTTGCCGATTCTGAAATGCCGCAGGACACGTAACAGAGGGTTACCCCAGATGACTGCTAGGATAAAGGCCAATCCACTTAAGGAGAGGGCCAGAGATGTATCTTTCATTCTTCAACCTCCAGATCGGTGACGATGCGGTCCATTCGCAAGCCATGTGAGCCTTTGACCAGGACCACATCCCCTTCGCGAAGCAATGAGCGTAACGAGTTCACGACCTGATCTGTGTTATCCAGGTTTTCGATTTTTTCTGAGCGCATCCCCGCGCGCAAGGCGGCGTCGGCAATCATTTTTCCGTTGTCACCCAGAGTGATCAGGCGGTCTGCCACTTCGGATGCGCGGATACCAACCATTTCGTGCCCGCTTTTCTCGTATTGCCCAAGCTCGAACATTCCACCCAGAACCGCGATATGGCGTCCAGGGATCTCGGAGAGAAGTCCCAGGGCAGCCAGGGTGGATTCGGGAGAGGCGTTGTATGTATCGTCAAGAATCAAGGCGCCTTGCTCAGTATGAACAGCCACCAGACGAAGCTGATTGCGCGAATTTTGCAATCCGGACACGATCTCGTCCCAGGTGAGTCCCAGGGTTAGGCCGGAAGCGATGGCACGAAGCCCGGTCTGCACGGAATGCTGACCAATGAGTGGCACGTTTAAGTGGAAGGATTCGCCATGATAATGCGCCGTAAAACTGATGCCATCCAAGCCATTGCTCTGAATGTTATTCGCCCAGAGCTCGGCTTCTGAGGTTAAGCCATAGAAGAAGATTCTGGCTTTGGTGAGCGTGGCCATGGGTTTGATCCAGGGGTCGTCGAAATTCAAGATTGCAGTCCCTTCGGGAGCAGCGGGAAGCGATTCGACCAGTTCACTCTTACCACGGGCGATGGCTTCTTGCGAGCCGGCACGTGAGGCGTGAACCGTACCGATGTTTGTGAGGATACCCACCTGCGGTTTGGCAAGATCGCAAAGGAATTTGATATCGCCAGGTTGGTAAAAACCCATTTCAGTGACCGCGCATTGGGTCCCACGGCTCATTTTCAAGAGGGTAATGGGGAGGCCGATCTCGTTGTTGAGGTTACCCTGGTTTTTGATCGTGCGAAAACGGCGGCTGAGTACATCGGCAACCAGTTCCTTGGTAGTGGATTTGCCCACGCTACCAGTGATTCCGATGACTGTAACGTCCAGTTTGCTGCGCCAGGCACCAGCGATCTTCTGCAGACTGACGAGGGTGTCGTCCACGCGGATGGCGAAGGGAGCAGCTGGAGGAGTAAAGTCTTCGGGCAGGGGAGAGCGGGTATCGATCACTGGAATTGAGGGATCAACATCCCTCTGGATGAGGGCTACGGAAGCGCCGTTCTTGAAAGCAGCGGAGAGATATTCGTGCCCGTCGGTTCGCTCGCCGATGACAGCGATGAATAGAGAAGCCGGGATCGCCTGGCGTGAATCGGTGACGGCATCACTGATCACCAGGGTAGCTTTAGGCCACTGGCGACCGGTTAAGGGTTCAAGTACATCGGCCAGGGTAAACATCTACTGTCCTTTCAAGCTCAGGCGTTCGGCGTCGGGAGGAATATTCATCAGGACGACGAGTTGCTTGACCACGTCGCGAAAAACAGGCGCCGCGACCACGGAGCCCCAGATGGAACTGGAGGGTTTCTCAAGCCAAACGTAGACCAGAAACTGCGGATCGTCGGTAGGACCCCATCCAACGAAAGAGGCATTGGTCTGATTGCTGGAATACTGACCGTTCACGGCAATTTCAGCGGTACCAGTCTTACCGGCTACGCTGTAACCTTCAACAAGAGCGTCCGAAGATTCCTGTTGGAGGGAGGTTTCGAGCATTTTCGTGATGGTATGAGCCGTTTCAGCGGAAATCGGGTTACCGACAACCTGAATGGCTGTATTGTATTGCTGGCCATTCTGGATATAAGCTTTCAGAACATGCGGAGATACCATTTTCCCGTCATTGGCGAGAGAAGAGGCTGCCATGACCATTTGAATGGGAGTGACGGCAACACCCTGACCAAACGAATTGGTTGCCAGGTTGACCTGATACCACATCGGATCGCCGGGTTCGGAAAGCGGGAAGACCTCTTCGCCAGCCAGGTCGATATTGGTACGATGACCAATACCGAAAGCGTCGAGGTACTGGTAGAACTTTTCAGTTCCTAACTGAGTGGCGACCCAGGAGAGGCAGACGTTCAGAGAGTGCTGCAGGCAACCCACCATGGTCTGAGGGCCCCAGGCGCCGCGATCCCAGTTGTAGATTGTCACACCGCCAACTTCGATCGCACCGGAGTCGGTAAAACCGGTCTCGGGTTTGACAACACCGGCATCAATGGCACCGGCCATGGTAAGTATCTTAAACACTGATCCGGGCTCGTAAACCTGGCTGATGGCTTTGTTGTATGGAATGCCTGACTTGAAAATATCGCTATATTCCCAGTATTTGTTGGGATCCATGCGCGGGGTGCTGGCCATGGCGAGAATCTCGCCTGTTTTCGGATCCATGACGATGATCGTACCGTTATCCGCGCCCGTACTTTTGACAGCGGCATCGAGGATGCTCTCGGTGGAGCGTTGAATATCGCGGTCAATGGTGAGGATGAGGCTGGCTCCAGCGGGCGCGGTGGGAATGGTTTCCATCTGATAGGGGTCGAGAGGAATCAAGCCTTGTTTCTTCTCGCCAGCAAGTAAATCGTTGTATTCTTCTTCAACGCCAAAGAAACCGCGTCCGTTTTCACGATCGAGGTAAGGATAAAAACCGAGCACGTTCGCAGCCAGTGAATTTTCTGGGTAAATACGCTGAAGATGCGCCGACCAGACCAGGCCACGCAGGGAGGGCTTATCCGGATCTTCTCCGTAGGGATTGCTCTCTTCGTACTGTTCTTTGAGGGCTTCGATCTGGTTAATCTTGTCAACGTCGACGAAATCGGCTACGGTGACATAGACACTGCTGCCCGCAACATAAGCCTGGCTGGCAGCGGTGAAAACTGTGTTGTAATCGGCTCCGGTGATAGAAGCGAGGGTGGTGGCAATGGTGATGGGGTTAGCTACGTATTGCAGTTCAACGCCGACTTCGTATACTTCTTTGTTGCCAGCCAAAAGGTGACCCCAGCGGTCATAGATATAACCGCGCTCCGATTGGATGGTACGCAATTCATAGCCGTAATTCTCAGCCCACTGGTTGAGGTTTTTAGCGCTGGCACTGGTCTGCACGCGAATCATCTGAACGCCGATCGCGACAGCGAACAGGGTGAAGATAATCGCCAGCCATTTCATGCGGGGGAGGGATCTAAACCAGTCGATCATTTTCCCTCCACACTGTTGCTTAAACGGTTAATCCCCTGAAACAGCCAATCCCACAAGGATTGGCGGTAAATGGATTTGACGACTGGGCCTTCCTCTTCGACAATGCCGGGAGGAGGTGCCAGAATCGCGGTTTGTCTACCGGTGTAGCCTGGAACGACCACGTAAATCACGTTGTCGGGGTCAGCCGGTTGAAAACCCATGTCTTTGGCGCGCTGTTCCATGATCGAGGCCGAGGTAAGTAATGCCAGATCGGCTTTTTTATCCGCAATGGTGCGTTCAAGGTTAGAGCGTTTGGTGTCGAGGTTGAGAGCGGTTAATCCGGCTGCTGAAGCCTGACCGCTGATGGTGAGGTAAACCGCGGCCACGAGAAGGACAACAACCAGCGCAATGAAGAACAGACCAATCATCTGGGTTTGAGATCTCCAGGGAGCCTGTTTGAATGCCTGTGAGAAGTAAAACTTCCCCCAGGCGTGTTCCTTTCTTCGTTGTCGCGGTCTGTCTTCAGTCATAGTCACTCAATAAAATTACTCAATCTTTCAGCTACTCTTAATCGGGCACTGCGTGCCCGCGGATTTTGCTTGATCTCTTCCTCGTCCGCCTCAATGGGATGACGAGTAATTTCCATGATACGTGCCTTATGACCGCAGGTACAAACCGGTTGATCTGGAGGGCAGATACAATCGGTGCTTTCCCTGCGGAAATACTGCTTTACGATACGGTCTTCCAACGAGTGGAAAGAGATCACCGCGAGTCTTCCTCCAGGTTTGAGCGCATCAATGGCTCTGGGGAGGAATTCAGTGAGAGCATTCAGCTCACTATTTGTGGCGATCCGCAATGCCTGAAATGACCTGGTTGCCGGGTGGATTTTACCACCACTTTTTCCGACCGCCTTTGCTATGACTTTGGCGAGTTCCCCAGTAGTATGAAGGGGGCGGTTGGCGACGATCGCTCTGGCGATACGATACGAAAGACGTTCTTCTCCATATTGCCAGAGGATGTCGGCCAGCTCGGTCTCGGGAAGTGAGTTCACCAGGGTATCAGCGCTGGTTGGCTGGGACGGGTCAAAACGCATGTCCAATGGCCCATCTTTAAGGAAAGAAAAACCACGTTCGGGGTTGTCGATTTGCATCGATGAAACACCCAGGTCGATGACGATGCCATCTACGTGGTCCCAGCCGAGCGCCCGCAATGCCTGTAGGAGGAGAGTATAGGATGAATGCATCAGGTGAACCCGGGAGGAGAATGACAACAGGCGCTGGCTTGCAATATCCAGCGCCCGAGGATCGAGGTCGAGTCCCAGCAATTCCCCATGTGGAGCCGATGCTTCGAGGATACCTTTGGCATGTCCTCCGGCTCCAACTGTGGCGTCGACGTATCTTCCCGGGCTTTCAGGCCGTAAAGCAGATATGATATGATTGTAAAGAACAGAGACGTGCTGCCGAGGCTCAGGAACTGAAGACTCAGCCATATGATTAGAAGGAAAGATCCAGAGTAGAGAAGCTCTCTGCTGTTGTTTCCGGGTCATCCAGAGAGGTCTTTTGCTCTTTCCAAAGCTCAGGAGCCCAGATCTCAATGTCTTCACCCACGCCGACGATAACAACATCATTGGCCATACCCGCGTATTCGCGTAATTCGGGTTGGATGATGAAACGGCCGGCGGCGTCGAAATCGATCTTTGCTGCGGGCGCGAACATGCGCCGTTTGAGTTTACGAGCCGCGGGATCGGCCATATTCATCTTCATGATGCGTTCGGAGAAAGCATTCCAACGCGCGGAGGGCATAACCAATAAGTTCTTATCAAACCCCTGGGTGATATAGGCGCCGTCAGCCAACAATTCACGAAGCCGCGAAGGAAAAGTGATGCGGCCTTTCTCGTCAATCGTGTGGTTGTACTGACCCAGGAACATTAGTTCTACCTTTCCTATATATACCGAACGCCGGATAGGCTCCGGCGCTCCACTTTCTCCCATTTTTTACCACTTTCTACCACTAGTATACACATTTAGTGGAACAAAATCAAGTGGTTTGGAGTCTATTTGGTGAAGATATTTTCTACTAATAAATTCATAATTGAAGAATCGGTTGCAAATAGAATGCAAGATCTGAATAATTTGGAGAAATAATGAAAACAAAAGGATTCATCAGCACTCTGATTATTTTCTTGACAATACTCATGAGCGCGTGCACGAACGGTGTACCGACCACACCCACGATACAGATGTTGACAGAGCCAGCTCAAACCTTGGCACCGGCGGATTCATTGACACTCGCGGATTTCAACAATAGTGAGATCTATTGCCCGCAATCACAAAAAACCGTGCTACTCACGGATGGAAAATTTGAAGGCGGTTCTGGCGCGGATTACCTGGTGGCTCAATTACTGCCACAGGCAGCATTTGGCGACATCAACGGCGACGGTAGCGAAGACGCGGTGCTGCTGCTGGCAGAAAACATGGGCGGCAGTGGAACTTTCGTGTCGCTCATTGGCTTGGTAGCGTCCGGCAACGGCTTCACCCAGGTCCCAGCGGTGCTGGTGGATGACCGTCCGTTGATCAATTCGCTGACTCTGGATGGGAACAAGATCGTATTGGATGCCGATATTCACGGAGTGAACGACCTGGCTGTCAGCCCAAGCATGAAGGTGGTCGAACAATATCAGCTCTATAACGGGAACCTGACACTGGTGAAATTTGATTCGACTATCAGCGACGCAGCACGGTCAATTTCAATCGATGCTCCTGACGCTGGTCAAGAAGTAACCAATACAGTTGAGCTGAAAGGAAGCATGCCAATCGCACCATTTGAGAACACGCTGAAGTATACGATCTATGACGAAACCGGAGCGGTGCTCGATGAAGGCGCTTTTATGGTCATCGCAGCGGATATGGGCGCACCGGCAACCTTCGACAATGCCCTGGCTCTGCCTCAGGTGGCCAGCGGTACAAAATTGCGTATCGAGCTCAAAGAAGTCAGCATGGCAGACGGCAGCACGCTGTGCCTGAACTCGGTCGAAGTGGTGGTTAAGTAGGAATCCGAGATAAAACCAAACTGGATGAGGAGTTGAAAACCTCATCCAGTTTTTATTTTGAGAACACCGGGGGATTTATTTCTTGTCTTCCAGATCCAGATGGAAATGGTGCAGCATGCGGTGGAACGCGGGGGCGAAGAGCACTCCAGCGATCACCAGGAAAACGATACCGGAGTAGAGCGCATAGAATGAAGCAAAGATCTTGCCGGCGGTGGTGTGGAGCGGATCAACTGGCCCCATGCCGCCTAAAAGCATGGAAGCGTTGAGCATTGCATCCACCCACGATTGACCTTCAATGAAATGGTAGCCACACATGCCCATGAGCAGCGAGCCACCGATGATTGCCAGGACGATGAGGAAATGTTTGCCCTGCCGCCTGAGGTAGGCTTTCCGGGATAAAAGAGGTTGATTGTGGTTTTCAAACATATTCTTTACCTCCACAAAAAGGAGGAAACCTAAAAATCACTTAACCTTGGACGATATTGCAGCGCTTCCGCAAGGTGAGGGGAAGCGATGGCTTCAGACCCAGCCAGATCGGCAATGGTGCGGGCGAGCTTGAGGATGCGGTGGTAGCCGCGGGCAGAGAGCTGCATCTGGTTCATGGCGGCGCGCATCAAGGTCCGGCATGATTCGTCGAGGGAACAATATTGGCGCACCTCAGCGGGGTGCATATCCGCGTTGCAGGCGAGTGCCGTGTTGGCGAAGCGCTGGCGTTGGATCTCACGCGCGATTTCGACACGCTTGTTGACCTCGGCGGAAGATTCGCTCTGGCGCGAGTCGCTGAGCTTTTCGTAGTCCACGCGAGGGACTTCGATGTGGATGTCGATACGGTCCATGAGCGGACCGGAAATGCGGCGCTGATACTTGATGACGGTGCCGGGCGAACAGGTGCAGGCGTGGGTGGAATCGCCGTAGTAGCCACAGGGGCAGGGGTTCATGGCAGCGACGAGCTGAAAGTTGGCCGGGAAGGTGAGCGATCCCTGGGCGCGGCTGATGGTGACCACTTTGTCTTCCAATGGCTGGCGCAACACTTCGAGCGCGCGTGAACTGAACTCGGGGAGTTCATCTAAAAAGAGCACGCCGCGGTGCGCCAGCGAGATCTCACCGGGATGAGGGAAGTTACCACCGCCCACCAGACCGGCGTGGCTGATGGTGTGGTGCGGGGCACGGAAGGGGCGGGTCTTAATGAGCGGCACACCGGGCGGAAGTTGATCCGCTACGGAATAAATGCGGGTGACGTCGAGGGATTCGTCGATGTTCATGCGCGGCAGGATGGCGGGCAGGGCGCGCGCCATGAGCGTCTTGCCGGCACCGGGAGGCCCCATCATGAGCAGGTTATGTCCACCGGCAGCGGCGACTTCCAGGGCGCGTTTGACGTGCTCTTGCCCCTTGATCTCGCGAAAGTCGGTCTGCACCTGGGCGGGGACCTGGTCGATCTCCATCACAACCTGTGGTGGGATGATCTTTTGTCCGATCAGGTGCCAGTAGAGGTCGGCAAGTGAATTGACCGGGATCACTTCCAGGTCAGGGAAAATGGCAGCTTCGGGAGCATCGTCGGCGGGGACGAAGACGCGCTTGAACCCATCACGGCGGGCGACGGCCGCCATGGGAAGCACGCCGCGGATATGGCGCACGCTGCCATCGAGCGAAAGCTCTCCCATCACCAACGACTCCTTGAGACACTCGGGTGGAAGCTGGCGGTTGGCGATCATGATGCCCAGGGCGATGGGGAGGTCGTAAGCCGAGCCTTCTTTACGCACGGTGGCAGGAGCCAGGTTGACGCGCACACGCTTGCGCGGATAATCCAGTCCGGTGTTGCGGATGGCGGACTGGACGCGCTCACGGCTCTCCTGCACGGACACATCCGGCAGGCCAACGATGATCATGGGCGGTTTGGGAAGTCCAGTCGTGATATCGACTTCTACATCTACGATTACCCCATCCAACCCGATAACGGCACAGGCGTTCACACGGGCAAGCATGGGTTAAGTGTAGAGGGGGAGAGGAAAAATGTCAAACATAAAACCGGATATGAAAGCATATCCGGTCTGATTTATTGAAATCAAGCTTTTCCGTAATTCTCGATGATACGCTGAAAAATGACCTGATCTTCTGGGGCGATGCTCAGGATTTGAAAACCGTGGACGTATTCATTGGGCAAGATGGGGTCGCCGTGACTCCAGACTGACTTGGCTTGAATAATGATATACGGCCGGCTGGAGATGTCTGAGGTCAGGTCCAAACGTAGCGAATAGCTGACGTTCGGGCGGATCGGTTTGGGGCTTTCCAGCTTGAAACCCTGGAGACTCACGTCAGAAAGGTAACCAACACATTCCTGATTACTCGTGTCCACCATCGGCATGTAATATCCAAATTTGCGACGTTTTTCCCTTCTTCGTTCATTTTCCATGGAATCACCTTTTTGATGTGAGGATAGTGAAATCTACCAGTAATGAACAGGCTGAAAGAGTCAATTTATTTATGTAAATAGTTTATGGGAAGAATTATCAAAAGTCAACCGGTTTTATTGAAATCAGGGTCGAGATTCAGACAGGGGTGTTTTTTCGTGACGGACCACCTTGAAATAGATGATCGCAACAGCGATGATGTATCCCACCATCGCGTTCACGAATAACCAGTAGGGCCCGACGAGATCGAACAACTTACCGCTGATGGGCGAAGCGATCATGTTGACGATGCTGCTGATGGTGACTGAAAAGACGGCCAGGATGGTGGCGATCTGCTGGCCTGGCGCACGCTCAACGACGAAGTAAGTACATGAGACGGCGTACAGGCTGAAACCGATGGCGTTAATGAAGCGGAAGATGAAAAAGCTTGGGATCGAAGGGTGAATCACGATGATCGAAAAACCAGTCGCGTAAAAAATGAAAGAATAGATCAGGGTCAGGGTGGAGCCCTTGCGGCGTTGCACCCGATCGGCTAAAAGCATCATCGGAATTTCGATCAGAGCGCCAAATGTACCCAGTTGGCCGATCAGTGATTCAGACGCGCCTAAGCGCTGCATATAAACGGATTCAAAGGTGACGCCATTCGCCAGGATTGAAATGACGATCACCACGACCGTGTACGCCATCAGTTCACTGTTTTTGGTGATCTCAACAAACACCTGGCGCATCGAAATTTTGGGCTGAGCCGGGGTGGACTGGGGGGACTTACTGGCTTTTTTAGGTGTGCGAATGGTAAAGAGGATAATGGCACTGATGACGTTCAGAACGGCAAAACCAATGAACCCAGTCGCCAGGCTGGTTTGCTGAATGAGGTATCCGCTGACCGCGGCGGTGATGGAGTAACCGATCGACCCTACCATACGGATGCTGCCGTAGCCGGCACCCACTTCACCGGCAGCAGCCAGCGCCTGGGTCTGTGACTGCGGGTTGATACCGGAACTAACCAGAGCGTTGAATGCGATGATGATCGCCATATAAAGGAAAGCCTGCTGTAGGCTGAGGAGGTAATAAGCCAGACTGTTGAGGCAGAGCGCGATCTGCAGTACCACGCGCGGACGGCGGGCAACGTCGTTCAACCTGCCCCAGACTGGGGCGGAGAGGAAGCCAACCAGCGCGCTGATGGTGCCCAGAAGACCGATCTGGGTACCCGTCAGGCCATTTTGAATGTAAAAAAGATTAACGAATGGACTGACCGCCCCCATGGCGCCGAAATAGAAAAAATAATAGACGCGAATCAGCAGCAGGTTTCGTATACTGGCTTTTTGAGTGATTTCCACAATTAATAACGCCTACATAGAATTATCGACAACAGCCGCAATTATACCTGCCGATTTGTCCTCCGAAGGTTTAATTAATGAAACCCTAACAAAACGAGGAGCATCCTCCGGGTAAATGGGTGATTTTGGTAACAACAGATGGATAAATTAACAAGGACGCAAGGACAAATGCAGGGTTGATCATTTTCGGGTAGAATTCAGAAATACTTAGATACCGTTGTTTTGCAGGTATTCCGCGGCAACGGGTTGAAAAGGATTCTCATCGATTATGAAGAAATCACGAGTTGCAATACTGCGGACCACCCCCGAAACCGTTTTGAAGGATTATGGCCGGTTGTGCGAACTGGCAGGGATCAAGGAAGCGTTGGATCCCTCCGCCAAGACCATCCTCAAGGATAACATCAGTTGGCATCTGATGTATCCCAGCTCGAACACCACACCCTGGCAGCTTGAAGGGACGATCATGGCATTGAAGGAGAAAGGCTTCAACGACCTGGTAAACGTCCACAACAAAACCGTGGTCACGATTGCCGACCTGGGCGACCGGTATAACAAGTTCGGGCCGGTGTTGGAGAAATACGGCATCCCCAAGAAATATAACTTCAAACCCGAAGACATGACCTGGGTGGAGTACAAGCCCAAGGCCAAAATGGCAGTGCTGGACAAGATTTTCCCTGAAGGCATATTCCTACCGGATTACTTCTTTGGGAAGAACATCGTGCATCTGCCGACTATGAAGACCCACAGCTACACAACGACAACCGGTGCGATGAAGAACGCTTTCGGCGGGCTTTTGAATGTGAACCGCCATTACACCCACACCTGGATCCACGATACGCTGTGTGACCTGCTGGCTATTCAGAAGGAGATTCACACCGGGCTGTTCGCCACCATGGACGGCACCACCGCGGGTAGCGGTCCCGGTCCGCGCACGCTGATGCCGCACAAGAAGGACGTCATTTTGGCATCAGCGGACCAGGTTGCCATCGATGCGGTGGCTGCGCGCATCATGGGCTTCGACCCGATGAAGATCGACTACATCGCCCACGCCACCGAACGCGGTCTGGGTCAGGGCAACCCGGCGGACATCGAGATCGTGGGTATGCCCGAGGTGGCGGACGAGCGCTGGAACTTCAAGGTTGGCGTCAACCTGGGAACGGGCACCGGAATGCTGCTATGGCGCTCACCACTGAAGATCTTCCAAAAGCTATTATTCCACACCCCACTGGTCAAGATGTTCATATTCGCCAGCGAGTATTACCATGACCACTACTGGTATCCGAAGAACGGGAAGAAAGTGGTCGATGAGTGGCTGGAGGAGAGTCCATGGGGGCAGCTATTCAAGCAATATCCGGGATAACCCAAAATGAATGAATCGACTCTGCGCCATACAAGCGCAGAGTTTTTCTTTATCGATGAGGAAGAAACCGAAGGAGAAGGTTAATTGACGCGCTTTATTGCGGGTTCGCATGAAATCATGTAGTATCTAGAGAATATTATTCATTGTGAGGTACCATGTCTACCTTCCAAATCCAGGGAAATGAATTTTTGCTTGATGGGCAGTCCTTTCGCATCATTTCAGGGGCGATGCACTATTTCCGCATACCGCGGGAGTATTGGGACGATCGATTTGAAAAAGCGCGATTGATGGGGCTGAACACGGTCGAGACCTATGCGGCCTGGAACCTGCACGAACCGAAACCGGGGGAGTTTCACTTCGAGGGTAATTTGGACGTGGCGGCGTACATCCAAGCTGCCGCGGCGCACGGGCTGAAGGTGATCTTCCGCCCCGGACCGTACATTTGCTCGGAGTGGGATTTTGGCGGGCTGCCGGCCTGGCTGCTCAAAGACAGAAACATGCGCGTACGTTGTTCCTACCCTCCCTATATGGAGGCGGTCGAGCGTTACTTCAAGGCGATCCTGGCGCGGGTGGCTCCGCTACAGATCTCGCACGGTGGGCCGATCCTGATGGTACAGGTGGAAAACGAATACGGCAGTTACGGCGACGATAAAACCTACCTGGGCGCTCTTCGCGACCTGTTGAGGGGAAACAGAATCGACGTACCGCTGTTCACCTCGGACGGCGAGATCGGCACGCACCTGAAAGCCGGCACGCTCGAAGGCGTCCATGCCACCGTCAATTTTGGCGGAGCGCCGGAGGAACGTTTCAAAGCGCTACGCCAGCACCAACCGGTGGGGCCGCTGATGTGCACCGAGTTCTGGGATGGCTGGTTCGATTACTGGGGCATCTGGCACCAGACTCGATCTCCGCGGGCCAACGCGCGCAACCTGGATCGCATCCTTAAAGCAGGAGCTTCGGTCAACCTGTATATGTGGCACGGCGGCACCAATTTCGGCTTCATGAGCGGCGCCAATTTCTCCTTTGGCAAGTACCTGCCCATGGTCAGTTCCTACGATTACGACGCACCGCTTTCAGAATCGGGCGAGTTGACGAAAAAGTATCACGCGCTGCGAAAGGTGATCGGACGCTATACCCAATTACCGCAAGAACCATTGCCGTCTCCAGCTCCAAGGCTGGCACTGGCTCCGGTGAAGATCCTTGAGGGAGCATTGCTATGGCAATCACTGCCGCTGCTGTCCAGCCCAGTCAAAACGGTGGCGCCAGAACCAATGGAATCGCTGGGGCAGAATTATGGATTCATCCTCTACCGCAAGCAGATGGCTGGACCACAGAAAGGGAAATTGACCATCGCCGGCTTGCGTGACCGCGCGCAGGTCTTCCTGGACGGGAAGCCGCTGGGTATTTTCGAACGTAACCTGCCGGGGAGATCGATTCGAATTGATGTGCCAGGGAGCAGTGGAAGATTGGACATCCTGGTGGAGAACATGGGCCGGGTAAATTTCGGCCCGGAACTGATGGACCGCAAAGGGATCCTTGATGGCGTTTTCTTCAACGGCAGCCAGCTCTTCGAATGGGAGACTTTCTGTCTACCGCTTGATGACCTGTCCAAAGTCCAATTCGCAACAGTGAACCAACCGATCCATGCTCCGGCATTTTACCGGGCTCAGTTCGAGGTGGATCGCCCCATGGATACCTTCCTGGCTCTGCCGGGATGGACAAAGGGGATCGCCTGGGTGAACGGCTTCAACCTGGGGCGGTATTGGAGGATCGGTCCGCAGCGCTCGCTCTACGTCCCCGCGTCGTTGTTGAGAACCGGCGCCAACGAACTGGTGATCTTTGAACTGCACCAAACGAAGAAACTGCAAGCTCTATTCCGATCGAAACCATAACCGGGAGATATCGACATGTCACTGCCACCCGTTCCTGAATTTCACCCGATTGCCAATCCCGACGCCGTTGTTTGCTCGGGACCGGTTCGCTTTACAGTGATCACCGACCGTCTGATCCGCATTGAGTACGATAGACAGGGTAAATTCGAAGACAGACCCTCTCAAGCCTTCTGGTACCGCCAGCAACCGGTGCCAGCGTTTACGCAGAAGGTTACGGCTGAAGGTATCGAGATCAAAACTGATTATTTATATTTGCATTATGTGGCTCATCCACGGGGATTTAAACGCGAGACTTTATGGATCGAGCTCAAACACAGCGGGTTGATCTGGCATTACGGTGACAGCCAGAAAGACAGCCTGAAGGGGACGGCACGCACGCTCGACGGGGATGCTGGTAATACACGCCTGGAGAAGGGGTTGCTTTCACGTGCTGGTTGGGTGGTGGTGGATGATTCAACCACCCCGGTATTCGACGCGAATGGTTGGATGACTGTCAGGGACGATAATGCACCCCGATCATTATTCGGACGGGGAAAGAGTAAAACCAGCGATCTGTATTTCTTTGGATACGCCGACGATTACCGGGCCTGCCTGCGTGATTTCACTCGGGTGGCTGGAGCAATTCCGATGATCCCGCGCTACATCCTGGGCAATTGGTGGAGCCGCTACTGGGAGTACAGCCAGGAGGATATCAAATCACTGATGCAGGATTTTCAGGCGCATGAAGTACCGCTATCGATTTGCATCATCGATATGGATTGGCATATCACCAAGACTGGTAATCGCTCCGATGGTTGGACAGGGTACACCTGGAACCGCAAGCTTTTCCCCGATCCACCTGCGCTGATCCATTGGTTGCACGAACAGGGCCTAAAGACCGCGTTGAACCTGCATCCAGCCAACGGTGTGTACCCACACGAGGCGCAATATCCCGAATTGGCACAATGGATGGGGATCGATCCCACAAGTAAAAAACCCATCCCATTCGATATAGCCAATCCACGCTTCGCTGAGGGTTATTTCGATATTCTCCACCATCCCTACGAAGAATCCGGGGATTACGGGCATCCATCCGAGAAGAGAATCCATGAAGGGGTCGATTTCTGGTGGATGGATTACCAGCAGAAACGCACCAGCAGCATCCCCGGGCTGGACCCTCTATGGTGGCTCAACCATTTGCATTTCCAGGATTTGGGACGGGATGGGAGGAAGCGTCCTTTTGTGTTCTCGCGTTGGGGTGGGCTGGGGAACCACCGTTACCCGATCGGGTTCAGCGGCGACACGTTTGTCCAGTGGCGCACGCTGGCTTATCAACCGTATTTCACGGCGACAGCAGCAAATGTTGCTTACGGTTGGTGGAGTCACGACCTGGGGGGACATATGTTCAAAGACCTGACCCCTGAACTTTACCTGCGCTGGGTTCAATTCGGCGTCTTCAGTCCGATCTTCCGGGTGCATTCCACCAAGCGGGCAGAGCTGGAACGGCGTCCGTGGTTGAAACCAGAGCGCTACTTCAAAGCGGCGCGGACAGCCATGCAGCTCAGGCACGCGTTGATCCCATACATTTACAGTATGGCGTGGCGTGCGTACCAGACTGGCATCAGTTTGGTAACGCCGATGTATTACGGCCACATGACCGAACCTGAGGCTTATCGGGCAAAGGATCAATATTTCTTTGGCAGTGAGTTGTTTGCCGCGCCAATCACCTCGGCGGCTCCGGCAGGCTCAACGCGGGCTGAGAAACAAGTCTGGTTCCCGGCAGGGAAGTGGACCAATTTCTTCGATGGCGCGAACTTCGAGGGGAATCGCTGGCACACGATCACGGCGGATTTGGAAGATGTTCCCGTCTTTGCCAGGGCAGGAGCCATTGTCCCACTGGGTCCGATGGTCAGCTGGGGCGGAATCGATAATCCGGGTACGCTGGATTTATACGTCTTCCCCGGAGAGGATAACTGGTTTGAGTTGTACGAAGACGATGGCACGACAACGGATTATATCCACGGAAAATTCGCCATTACCCGTTTCGCGCTAAATGGAAATGAGTTTATCATCCACGCGACAGAAGGAGATCGAAATCTGGTCCCAGTGAAACGGGTTTACCGAATCCACGTGCGCGGGGTAGAGGAGGATTTCAAGTTCTCACAGCCTGGAAGTTTCGATGCGAAAACGCGCACATACTCCCTGGAACCTTTTGAGATCTCACCTGCCCAGGAGAAGACGATCGTTTTTATAAAACTGTGATTTTTTCAGAACGGATAAGTTCGTCTCAGCGCGTCAGAGATAAAAACGCGCGGTATTCGATTCATGCCTCGCGTGACTTTTTTTAAATTTAGGTCAAAATACCTTCGTCCAACATTCAGATGTGAATACTTTTTTAAATCCCAGTGACTGGTAAAAAAGCTGATCCGAACCAACATAAGCCACGTCAGCACCAAGCAAAGCGCAGCGACGTAATGCTTCCAGGACGGCTGCTCTTCCAAGGCCGAGACGGCGATAATCCGGGTCAGTGGCGACAGGTTCGACGTAAGCGTAATGATTGACAGGTTCGTAAAAGGTTCCACAAAAAGCGATAAAATCATCTTTGGGTGAAACCACCGCAATCTTGAGATCAAGTTTTGCTTTAGGGGTTTCAAACATCCTTCGGCGACTCTCCAATTCAGCTTCGTCACATGGAGGTTCTCCTTCATGATCAAAGCCGCGCCAGAGCACCCGATTTACCTTGCTCCAATCACTGCTTTCCTTCAGATCCGTAATTCGATAACCTTTCGGTAGTTCGATTGGCTGGATGGAAGGGTAAATGGGAAGCGAAAATATCGGACGGTGTTCAGATTTATCGATGGAATATCCTTGTGCGTCTATATGGCGCACGAAATCTGGCGCATTGTCATTCACGAAAGCGTGAAGGACCCGCTTACCGGTTTCTTGTATGATCGCTGATAGATTTCGTTCGGCATAATCGAGCATTTCAGGGAATAAAAACTTGTGGTCCAGATCGAACTGAAAAAATGCTTCACCAAAGGTGCATTCGAAGTGAGTCAACGCTACGATTTTTCCATCGTCTTCCCAAATTCGGATCAAAGGTAAAAGGGATTGATCTAAATAAGGGTGGTAATACATGTATTCCCAAGCAGGTTCCAACCAATTGCCGTCTTGATTACCTTCGATATGGTTATCAATCAAAAATTGACTGATAAGGTTGTAATCGCAAGATGGGTTATATTGACGAGATGTGACCGACATAATTATTCTGTTTCACTCCATCAATCAATAATTCTATAATATAAATTTTTTTTCATTAATATTAAACTATTTTCCCGTTATTTGCGCATATTTGGATATAATAATCATCTCTTCTTTGGGTTTTTCTTTGCAGGAATACAGCTTCTTTCCCTGCGTACGATCAACGAAATTTCATAGATAAGGTATTTAATGAAGAAGAACATTTTCTCCATGGTCAATGTCAATCTGCGCTGGTTTTTGCTGGGAATGATCCTGGCGAATATTGCGGGGGAGATGTTGAACAGTATGTTGTCCTTGTATCTCATCAAACTGGGTGCTTCAGTGGCTCAGGTGGGTTTAGTGTATACAGTGGCTTCGTTGGTGCCAATCGTTTTACAGATCTTCGGCGGCTGGATGTCGGATACGGTCGGACGGCTGCGCGCGATCGCCATTGGCAGTGTGGTCACCGTGTTTGGTTATCTCATCTTCTTCGTTTCACCATCCTGGCAGTGGGTGATGGTCGGGTTGTGCGTGGAATTTGTTTCAAGCTCTTTCGTGGTGCCGAGTTTCAATGCCTACATCGCCGAACAATCTGAAGAGGAAGTGCGGGGACGGGTTTTCGGCGTTATTCAAGGCATCTATATGGTGGTTACGGTCATCGGTCCGATCCTGGGCGGTATTTTAGCCTACCGGGTGAGTTTCAAAGCGATGCTGGTTGTAGCCTTCATCTTCTTCCTGCTGGCGACGCTGCTGCGCGTCTACATGGCGCTTTCCGAGCGTTTCAAACCGGAACGGACACCGCAAAAGATCTCTTTTAAGGGTCTTAAAACCCAGTTGGTTTCAATCTTTGGATTGCTTTTCGCTGGTGGCATCCTGACCTGGATTTGGGTGACAGATGGTCTGCTTGATACCTCGTTCAATTTAACATCTCAGCTCTTCCCGATCTATTTGTCGGATATTGGGCATCTGACGGTTGAGCAAATAGGATTGTTCGGGTCGTTCTTTGGTGGCGCGTGTATCCTTGGCAATTTCATCGGTGGCTGGCTGACAGATAAATGGTCAGAGCGTACCATTCTAACGGGCGGCTTTGCCATGCTGGCTGCCAGTCTGGTTATGATGGTTACCGCTTCGTCTTATTTCGGTTTCCTGCTCTCACGAATCCTGATGGGTTTAGGAGATGGTGTACTATCTCCAGCGTACAGTTCACTGATTTCAAGAGTGGTTCCGGAGGAGAAACGGGGATTGGCTTTTGGATTCTTTGGAACCTCGTTGGGAGTCCTATCACTCCCAATGCCTTGGATTGGTGGACAACTATGGGAAAAATTCAGTCCACAAACGCCATTCTGGATTACCGCAATTGCCTGTTTGATTGTCGTCCCGGTGGCATGGTTTAAATTCAGACTGCCGAAAACAAGCTCGATTTCGGTTTCTGCAGAATCCAATCAGGTAAAAGATTAAGCAGGAACCATTCCAGTCCTGGCTTCGTCAAAGTATCAGGAATTCCTAATTAATTTCCTGAGGCAAAATTGAAACGAATCAGAGTGTATCTGATCGTTATCACTTTAATTCTTTTCGCCCTTTCGCCCGCTCCGAAAAAATCTGGCACAATCCGCTAAAGGGCGGGGGAAGGTGAGCGATACCAGATAGGCTTCCATCTCTCAAGTAGTGACTGGTAATTCAACTTTCTTGGTTGAGTCGCTGCTCATGAAAATTCGCATCTACAAAACTTTTAGTTTCGAGATCCTCTATAAATCTACTAGAACAGATCTTCCACTACGTAGGGTGCTGAACCCGGAAGAATAGATAATAACGGAGGAGATTTTTTCTCGCCCGTTTGCTCTCCATCCCTTCCTTATAAATCGATACCGGAACTGGCAAATTTGGATGATAAAAGGGTCATCGTCCGGTCATAGTATTCATCCGAGAGAAATTCCATCAGACCGTTTTGACGATATACCCAGGTAGCATTGCTGTAATTCATACGGTCAAAGATGACGTGATCGATTTTCCCCGAGAGCTGTTCGCCCAACCCTTCGGCGTCCGGAAGGAGCGGGGCGATCATGGCAAAGGTGCGAATACCGGTGCTATGAAGTTCCTCGAGAGCGGAAACACGGCTTTGTATGGAAGGCGCATGAGGCTCAAAAAGCTTGCGGATATCGTCGTTGCCAGTAGTGATACTCATGCCAACCTCAAACTCACTACCGGTTTTGAGGATGTCGATATCGCGGGTGACCAGCGGGGAGCGTGTCTGTACTGTCACGGGCCAATTATTGGCAGCTAAAATCTCCAGGCACTGTCGAGTCAGTTTGTACTTACCCTCTAACGGCTGGTAGGGATCACACACACCACTGACCCAGACACGGTCGCGTTTTTTCTTGAGTATCTCCTTTTTTAATAACTCAGGCGCATTGGTTTTGACATCGACAAAATCGCCCCAGGGCTCCTGATGACCCGTGAATCGTTTCATGAATTTAGCATAGCAATAGATACAAGCGTGCTGACAACCCGTGTAAGGATTGATTACGTAGGGGAGGATCTGTGATTTGGACAGGATGGATTTGGCGTCCTTTTCAGCGATGATCATGTAATTATTTTATCTCCAGATGTGAGATAAGATGAATTGCTGGATTTGTACAAAGTAAAAATGCAAAGGTGCACGTTGATTTTTTACGTGCACCTTGAGAGTCAACGAATGAAAAAATTTTTCGAAGTATCTGTTGACTAATTAGATTTTATCTTGAATGCGCCTTGTAAAACCGCAGGATCGTAGAATATACCTGCCTCTCCGGTACTGGCAAATTGATAAAGAGCGGCGGTATAGATCCCATTCAAGGTGGAGCTGATGAGTGCAATGACCATGATTGCCAAAATCAGGAAGGCGCCGAGGCCGATGTAAACCCAGACAGCGAGGGAGAAGTAATAAGCCAGGAAGGCACCAGCCACACATGCCAGGAAGACGAGAAAACCAATCAGGTTGAATACGATCCCTATACCATAGCTACCAACCAATTGTTCACCCCAGGTACGCTTCATGTACTCTACGCTGCGTTTGATGGCATCGATCGGTCCGATGTCTTCAGCTGCCAGAACCGGCACGACAAGGAATGTGGCAATATTCCAAACAAAACCGATGATGGAGGAGATCACCTTGCCAATGTTTTTTCCCTGATCGCGGATGAGACTCAGGATCACGCCAACAGTAGCAGAAATGAGAGCATACAGGAAGATCTTCCCGAAACGTTTGTTGGCAGTATTGAATCCATCCTTCACTGACGGATCACCACCACGAAGACGGATGAGAGCGGCGCCTACCAGAGCTGTATTGCAATAAACAATGATGAAATACTGGAATATATAAAAAGTGAACAGTATGACATAGTGGACCCAATTCAACCCGTTTTGTGAAATGGAATCGATTGCTCCCGCGAAGACGAATGGAAGAAAAAAGACAACGGTCAGGATAGCCATAGCGATCGAGGATATGACAGGGAAGAGAGCCAGTTCCTTGTCCTGGCTGAGAACTTTCGCGCTGGATTTCACCAAATTCCAACTGTTTCCAATAGCGTTGCTCATAATCTGTTCCCTCCGTTTCTATGATATGTTTTGAGCACTTGTCCAACGGGCATAAATCGCTGTTGAAAGGTAACGCCCAGCAGATTTTTCTGTAAGTCCGATCTCACCGCAGGTGGTGGTGCCGTCGAAATTCCGCATCATTTCTTCCACGGCAAAAAACATGGTAGCCGCGGAGGCTTTGACAGCGTATGCTGTTAATTGAATAAATAGTGGATGAGGATCGAGGATCTCACGGCAGGCTTTGAGCAGCCCTGGCAACAGTTTGTAAAATTCCCAGACCTCGCCCTTGGGACCGCGACCGAATTTCGGGGGGTCGAGGATGATTCCTTGATATTTCGCTCCACGCCTTGCTTCGCGCTGAACGAACTTGAGCGCGTCATCAACGATCCAGCGAATGGGAAGCTCGCTAATGCCAGAGAGAGTCTGGTTCTCTTTTGCCCAGGTGACAACTTTTTTGGAGGCATCGAGATGGGTGACCTGCGCACCTGCCTTGGCGGCTGCCAGCGTTGCCAATCCGGTGTAACCGAAAAGGTTGAGGACTTTTGGCTGTGTTTTCGCGTTATGAATTACCTTATCAGCCCAATCCCACTGACAGGATTGTTCGGGAAACACACCCAAATGGCGCGACGCGGATGTCTGCACCCAGAAGGAAAGCGAACCATAAGTCATGCGCCAGCGTTCGGGAAGTTTGCGGGCGTATTCCCAGTGACCGCCATTCTCTTCAGGTGAGGGTTTGTAAGTAGCGGCTGCCTTTTTCCATTCAAATTCGGGCAGGGCTGGCGACCAGACGGCCTCGGGTTCGGGACGAATAAGAGAATAGTCGCCAAACTGTTCCAGCTTCATACCATTTCCGCTATCGAGCAGGGCGTAATCTTTCCAGTTTTGCGCAGAGAGAAGTTCAAATGAAGGAATATTTTCCATGAATGATCTTTTTCTTAATCACATATGACAATTATTGAACCAGTTCATTTGCTAATGATTATAATAGAAGAACTTTTTTGAATATAAAGGATTGCGTATATCCATGTATGACTTTAAGAGTTTTCCTGATCGCCGAAAAACAGAAAGCGTAAAATGGGGTTTGTATGGTAAAGATGTTTTACCCATGTGGGTGGCAGACATGGATTTTGTCTCCCCACAACCTGTGATTGACGCATTAAAACAACGCGTGGAACATGGGATATTCGGCTACCCGATGATTAGTGATGAGCTAAAACAGGTCGTGGTCGAGCGAATGGATGAGCGATATTCGTGGAAGATCACCACAGACGATTTGATTTTCGTTCCAGGGGTTGTCTCTGGTTTCAACCTGGTTTGCCAGGCTTTGAGTGGTGGAAAAGGCTCGATGATCATGCAGACGCCGGTGTACCCGCCATTCCTGACTGCACCGGGAAATGCAGGGATTGATGGGATTACAGTTGACCTGGTGCAAAGCGGTACCGGCCAATACATTATTGATTTTGACGCGTTCGAAAGAGGTCTTCGACCAGATACCCGGGTTTTCTTACTGTGCAATCCACATAACCCGGTGGGACGGGTGTTTAGAAAAGACGAACTTGAAAAGCTGGCAGAGATTTGCCTGCGACATAATGTGTTTATTTGCAGTGATGAGATCCACAGCGATTTGATCTACGGAGGATACCGGCATACCCCGATCGCTTCTCTTGGCGAGGAAATTAGTCAAAGGACAATAACACTCATCGCTCCTTCCAAAACCTTCAATATAGCTGGATTGGAATGCTCAGTGATCATATGTACAAGCAAGGAACTTCGAGAGAAGATCGAATCCGCTCGACGGGGATTGCTCGGGCATGTGAATGTGCTGGGGCTTACAGCAGCATACAGTGCTTATAAAGACGGAAGTGAATGGTTGGAAGAATTGCTGAGCGTTCTTCAAAGCAACCGCGATTTGCTTGTCCGTTTCGTTCATGAAAACCTCAAAGGGATCAAGATGTCGATCCCCGAAGGTACCTACCTGGCATGGTTGGACTGCCGGGGACTGAAAGAAATCGATGATCCGTTCATATTTTTCCTGAATAAAGCAAAAGTCGCCATGAATGACGGACGGGAATTTGGCAGAGCAGGTGAAGGGTTCCTGAGATTAAATTTCGGCTGCCCGGAGGGAATGTTGATCGAGGCGATGCTAAGGATGAAGCAAGCATTATAGATAAAAACAGAGCTGAGAAACCTCAGCTCTGTTTGCGCTTGAACTTCTAACTTAGGCAATCGCAGTCACATCGGCTGCTTGAAGGCCTTTGGGACCTTTTTCTACAGAAAACTCCACTTTCTGTCCTTCTTTAAGGACACGGTAGCCGTCCATCTGGATGGCAGAGAAATGAACGAATACATCTTCCGCCCCATCACGTCCAATGAAACCATAGCCTTTGGCGGGGTTGAACCACTTGACGGTCCCAACAAAACGTTCTGACATACTTTATCTCTCCACAAAGAAAAGAATTTAAAGCGGGGGCTAACCCGCTCCGCGACAAAAAAATTCTACAATCTAAATAAATGAGTGTCAAGCTAATCATCTGAACATTGTTAAGCGGCTCTTTCTTGGATTACTCTCGGCTATAATACTAATATGCGGTATGTCAGAAATATCAGCATATTCGTACTGATCTTGCTCCCGGTTATAGCGGCGTTTTTCGTACCTACCGGAGTGCACGCATTTGGATTGTCACAGGGCTTTAGAGATGCCGCCTACGCTCAGGTCAATAGTTCGCGCTTGAATGAAACAGAAGCACTACAAACAATCCTGTCTTACGAGCCGTGGCATTATGATAAGTGGCTCCGATTGGGTGAATTACAGTATGCCATGGAGGAATACCAGGCAGCCATTACCACCTTTGCGACTGTGGACAAAGCAGGAAAGCTGACCGCGAGAGGTGAGTTCGAATATGGGAAGTGCTTTCTGGCGTTGGGCGAATATGAGAAAGCCCGTGATATTTTCAGAAGCGTGAGTGAAAGGGGAGTGGTCGATACCAGGTTCCTACTGGAATTGGCTGAGGTGCAGGAATCGATCAACGATTCAAATGGAACAAAAACAACTCTTCTGCTGGCGCACGGATTAGACCCAAACGATCACAAGATCAATTACGCGCTGGGTGTGCAATTAGCTGCCACACAGCCGGATGATGCGGTTTTCTTCCTTAATGATGCCCTGTCGGATATGGAATATCAGGTAGCCAGTAGTGCTCTTATGAATATAATCTTGACCACTCAAGTCCTGGGTCAGGATGCTTCAAGGTTTATATATATTGGTCAGGAATTGAGTCTCCTGGGAGAATGGGAGGCTGCGAGCGCGGCTTTCCTCAATTCAACAGCGATTGATCCAAAAAATGCCTACGCCTGGGCGCTGGCTGGTGAGGCGGTACAACACGTAAATGGAGATGGATACCCTTATCTGCAAAAAGCACTCGAATTGGATCCCCACTCGGATATTGTAAATGGCCTGGCAGCGTTATACTACCGGCGTCAATCCAAATTGGACGTGGCTTTGATCTACCTGTACGCTGCCGCTGAAAACAACCCCAATGAAAGTACATGGCAGATCGAGATCGGCGCTACTCTGGCGCTGCAGGGAAACCTGGAAGAAGCCCTGATGCACTATCAAATGGCAACATTGATGGACTCAGAGAACTGGGTCACATGGAGGCAGTTGGCTGCCTTTTGTGTTCTGCATAATTACAAAGTGGATACCGAAGGGTTCGAAGCCGCGCGGCGTGCGTTACTGCTAAACCCGGATTCACCCTCGTTGCTTGATCTTATGGGTACAGTCTATATGATCATGGACAATCTAAGTGAAGCGGAACGATTTTATCTGCAGGCAAATCAAGTCGCGCCCAACCAGGCGGAGATTTTATATCACCTTGGACAACTTTACATGGAAAAAGGTGACACAAAAAACGCGCTTTATTATTTGCAGCAGGCGGCTGTCTTTGCCACCGATAACCGTATTCGAGAAAACGCCAACCGTCTGATCCGGCAAATTGGTGGTTGAATCATTGGAAAAAGGAACCGTCCATGAAAAAACGAATCATACTTTCTTTTCTGATCCTGGCTTTTACTCTTTCAGGTTGCCAGTTGTTGAGTAGCCCTGGAAAACTCAAGGAATCATCCGTGAGTGGTTCGTTACTCTTTTCTGAAGATTTTTCAAGTAATTCGAACGGCTGGGGTACTTCAGGAAACAATATCGGCGAGATTAATTTCATTTATGAAGGTCTTGAGATAAAGGTAAATACCCCAAATTCGCTTCTATGGACAACAACTAATGATCTGTTTAAAGATAGTCAGATAGAGGTAGATGGAGTTTTGCTTGGTGGTCCAACGAATGATGCGTTTGGAGTAGTTTGCCGATACCAGGATAAAGATAATTACTACGGTTTTCTTCTCAGTCATGATGGCTATTACGGTATCTTTAAAATGGCGAATGGCAGCCTGAACCTGATCGACTCAGAAGGCGGTTTACAGTTCAGCGAGGTTATTCGTCAGGGTGGTGTTGTTAACCACATCCAGGCAATCTGCAAAGGTGATTCATTAAGGCTGACTGTCAATGGTACTCTTCTTGCAGAAGTACAAGATGGCAGTTTCACGCAAGGCAAAATTGGATTGATTGTCGGAACGTACGAAACAACCGGTGCCGATGTCTTTTTTGATAATTTTATTGTTTTACAACCATAGGATATGAAAGTCTTTTTTGATAGCATTGGCTGCCGCCTGAACCAGGCAGAGATCGAGCATATGGCAGCTGTTTTTCGACTGTCGGGGCATGAAATTATTGACACTCCGAGGAATGCAGATCTGGTGGTTATCAACTCGTGTGCCGTCACCGCAGCGGCAGCATCGGATTCGAGGGCAAAGGTACGCCAGGCATTCAAAGCGGGAGCTCAGCAGATCATATTGACCGGATGCTGGGCGACCATCGAACCGGAAGACGCAAAGGCTTTGCCTGGAGTTGCCGTAGTCTTTAAGAACAATGAAAAGGATGAACTTCCCGAAAGAATCCTTGGAACTGCGATATCGCTTTTCGATCTTGAGCCATTAGAAAGGCAACCTCTCCCCGGCACGCACCACAGAACCCGAGCTTTTATCAAAGTCCAGGATGGCTGCGATAATTATTGTACTTTTTGTATCACACGGGTGGCACGAGGACAATCAAGGTCAGTGCACAAAAACGAAATCCTGTCTGAAGTTTTGCGCGCACAAAAAGGTGGAGCGCATGAGATCGTGCTAAGCGGAGTGAACCTGGGCGCATGGGGGCACGACTTGGGGGAGGGGGAGAATCTTACCAATTTGATCTCTTATTTGTTGGATAACACACAGATAGAGAGGATTAGGTTGTCGTCGATTGAGCCATGGGATATGGACGAACATTTCCTGGATCTTTGGCAAAACAGGCGGATGTGCCCACATTTTCACATTCCGTTGCAATCGGGCTGTGAAAACACGCTCAAAAGGATGGGGCGCAGGACCACACCCGACCAATACCGGCGATTGATTTCCAGTTTACGCGAACGGATTCCTGACGCTGCGATTACGACTGATATCATAGTGGGTTTCGTCGGTGAGAGCGTTGAGGAACATACTGAAAGTTTGGTATTCGTCAAAGAGATGAAATTTGCGGGTGGGCATGTGTTTCGCTTTTCACCCAGAGAAGGAACTCCTGCCTGGCAACTTGGTGGAAGAGTGAATGGAAAAATCGCTCACACGCGGAGTGAAGAGATGAGGCAAGTCATCCGCGAATCTGAAATCGAATATTGGCATGAGTACCAGAATCAAACGGTGGAAGTACTTTGGGAGAGTTCAGAGAAGTTGGCAGATGGTAAATGGAGATTACATGGATTGAGCGAGAACTACCTGCCAATCTCACTTCTGTCTGAGGAAGATCGACATAATCAATTTGATGAGGTTATGATTACTGGAATTCAGGACGAATACCTCGAAGCAGTTTTTACTTCCATGTAATTATGTATTGGAGATCACAATGCAAAACGAGTTCAAATGGTGGCAAAGCGCAGTTTTTTATCAAATCTATCCGCGTAGTTTTGCTGATGGAAATGGGGATGGAATTGGTGATTTCAAAGGAATGATCGGCAAGCTTGATTATCTCAAGAATCTCGGGATCGATGCTGTTTGGTTATCCCCGCATTATCCATCTCCGAATGTGGACTGCGGTTACGATATTTCCGATTACATTGGAGTTGCGCCGGAATATGGAACCTTGAATGAGTTCAAGCAATTCTTGGAAGGACTCCATAAACGCAATATAAAACTTGTTCTGGATCTGGTGATGAACCATACCTCGAATCAACATCCATGGTTCATTGAATCAAAATCCAGCCTGGATAACCCGAAACGTGAATGGTACATCTGGAAGAAAGGAATGAATGGGAATCCTCCCAACGATTGGTATTCAACATTTGGTGGAAGCGCTTGGGAATTTGATCCTCAGACTGATGAATATTATTACCACTTTTTCTTCAAGGAACAGCCAGATCTAAACTGGCGTAACCCGGCGGTTAAACAAGCGATATTCGATTCCGCACGTTTCTGGCTAGAGTTGGGAGTGGATGGGTTCAGGCTCGATGCGGTTGGAACGCTTTTTGAAGATGAACGTTATTTGGATCATGGAGTGAAGGAAAGCCAATACGAGCTTTACCATAAAGAAAACTCAAATCCAAGTGAGGAAGAAAGAGAGCATTTCTCCAAAACCTGGGAGGAGATGTTCAGATATCAACATGACCTGCCGGAGGTTCACCAAGTGATGCGTGAATTGCGCCGGGTGGTTGATGAATATCCAGATCGGGTACTGATCGGTGAAACGGACGAAATTGCTTTTTATGGAAAGAACAATGATGAGTTGCATCTGAATTTTAATTTTCCACTGATGCGTACCAAAAGGATCACGGCGAAGCATGTGTTTGCAAATCAAACTGAACGGCTAACAAAATTGCCGGAAGGTGCCTGGCCGTGCAACACCCTTGGCAATCACGATAATTCACGGATGTATAGCGCGTTTGGTGATGGAGTTCACAATGATGACCAGGCACGTCTCAATCTATTGATGTTATTAACTTTGAAGGGAACACCGTTTCTGTACAACGGAGAAGAAATCGGCATGTCTGATTATATTTGTGCCGACCCTTCCACTTTTCAGGATTCATCAGCCAAGTTTGCTTACTGGATGAGTACAACGATTTTTAAGATGGGTGAGCAGGAAGCGGCGAAAAGAGCTGCAGAATATGGTCGGGATCGATGCCGTACCCCTATGCAATGGTCGGCAGCGACTAATGCCGGGTTTTCTCCGGAAGGAGTGACTACTTGGCTGCCGGTCAATCCTGATTATAAGAATAAAGTCAACTTCGCTGAGCAATTCGACGATAAAATGTCTCTCTGGCACTACTACAAAGCACTGCTGACTTTTCGGAAATCTTCGCCAGCGCTTCAGACCGGTAATTTTGACTGGATGGATCTGCAATTGGCTGATTTCATCGCGTTTGAGCGAAGACAAGGCGAAGATATCTTCGCTGTCTTCTTGAATTTCTCTGACAAATCAACTGAAGTAAAGATGGATCAAAGGTGGCAAATTCGGTTCACCACCCGGAGGGATAAGGTGGAATTTAGAGGAAAGACGGTTAAGTTCGCTCCTTTTACAGGTGCTATCGTGCAGGAATTGGCTTGACTTTGAGATATTGCGTAAAAATAACAGACTATAATGGATTTGATTCCTCATCACCGAAATTGACCAAAGCTGACAATGGATTTATAATCGCCCTCTTGTGCTTATTGATCGGATGGTCAAAAGGATAATTGGATGGAAAGCGAAGAAAAAAACGGATCGACAGTTTTCAAGAAAACATCAGAGTATCAACCAGGACGTAATTGGCGGGATTATTTGATCGGACGTCCTTTGCCGACAGCCGAAGCTGCGCATCAAAAAATTGGCAAGTTTATTGGTTTAGCCGTTTTTTCTTCCGACGCATTGTCATCAGTTGCCTATGCTCCGCAAGAGATGTTAATGATCTTGGCTGTGGCAGGTGTCGTTGCGTTTCCAGCAGCGGTTCCCATCGCCATAGCGATTTGTGCGCTCCTGACGATTTTGATCCTTTCTTATGAACAAACGATCCATGCCTATCCAGATGGCGGTGGAGCCTATATCGTCTCGAGAGACAATCTGGGTGAAATCCCGGCGCAGACCGCTGCGGCCGCATTGTTGACAGATTACATTCTCACCGTCGCAGTCTCAGTTTCATCAGGTGTCGCTCAGCTTGTTTCAGCGTTTCCGGGGCTATTTGACTATCGGGTAATAATTTCAGTGGCTTTTGTCTTCCTGGTTATGTTGATTAATTTACGAGGAGTAAAGGAATCGGGGACGGCATTTGCTATTCCGACTTACTTCTTCATTTTAATGATGGGGATCACCATTATCGTTGGATTAATTAAAGCCTTTACCAATACTCTTGGAACAGTTCAAAACCCGCCGATGGATGTGGTCTCGATGAATTTAATTGCAGCCCAGATCACGCCCTTCTTGATCTTAAAAGCATTTTCCAGCGGTACCACTGCCTTGACGGGTGTTGAAGCCATTTCTAATGGTATTACCGCCTTCAAGGAACCGCGCAGTAAAAATGCCGGTAGGACATTGATCATTATGGCATTCATTCTAGGGTCAATGATGCTTTCAATAACCTATTTGGCAAATCATATTACCGCCTATCCTTCGGAAGAGGAGACACTAATCTCCCAATTGGCTAGGACTGTTTTTTCAAGTACCAGTCCTCTATATATCGGCGTGATCGCAGCTACGACAATTATTTTAATCATGGCAGCGAACACGGCATTTAATGGATTTCCACTTTTAAGTGCCATGGCAGCCAGAGATGGCTTCTTGCCACGACAACTGACATTTAAGGGAAGTCGTCTGGTATTTTCAAAAGGTATTGTCTCACTTGCTGTAATCGCGAGTTTGCTGATCATCGTGTTCAGAGCAAGTGTTACTCGATTGATTCCCCTTTACGCGATCGGCGTTTTTCTATCCTTTACGTTGTCACAATTTGGCATGGCACACCGGTGGTGGAAAATGGGCCATTTGAAACCCGGAGAGCAGTTGGTTGAGCGGGGATCTACATTAACATACCAACCGGGTTGGATGGTAAAAATGATCATCAATGGTTTTGGCGCATCATGCACTGCGGTGGTTATGATTGTTTTCGCGATCACAAAATTTAAAGACGGTGCGTGGGTTGTAGTCATTTTAATCCCTGTACTTGTTGCCATCTTTTCAGCCATCCACCGACACTATCTGGCAGTAGCAAAACGGCTTTCTCTTGAGCAATACAGTCCCCAGCCAGTCGTTGCTCACCAAAAAGTGGTTATGCCAATCAGTGGTGTTCACAAAGGTACCCTGGCAGCTTTGAGATATGCTAAAACCCTTTCCGATGACATCACGGCAGTTCACATTTCGAGTGACGCTGTTGAAACAAAGAAAGTACAGGAGAAATGGGAACTTTGGGGCGATGGTTATCGGCTTGTGGTGCTTGATTCCCCATATCGTTTGTTCTTGGAGCCAATCTTGGCCTATATAACTGATCTTGAAAAGCAGAAACAACCGAATGAGGTTATCAGTATTGTTGTGCCGCAATTTGTGCAGAAGCATTGGTATTCCAATCTGCTGCATACTCGTACGGCGGATGCTTTGCGTAACGCGTTGTTGTTCAGGAAAGACATCATTATTCTGGAAGTACCTTATCAAGTTGATTGATTGGCGAGGATATTTATGAAAGCAATAATCATTGGCTGTGGTAGGATAGGCGCGGAATTGGCATACCGCCTATATAAACGAGGGCATGACGTTTCAATTGTTGATAACGTGGCTGCGTCCTTCGGAAATCTACCCTCCGATTTTCAGGGCAGAATCCATGAGGGCGACGCTTTGAATCAGGATGTGCTGATCAGAGCCGGAATCCAGAGTGCAAATGTATTCGCGGCGGTGACGAATAATGATGCTCTGAATATGGTTGTAGCTCATATCGCTAAAACGGAATATAAATTATCCAATGTCGTTGTCCGGAATTACAATCCCGATGTCCGTGAATTTTTTGAATTTTTTGACCAGCAGGTAATCAGTTCGACAAGTTGGGGGGCGCAAAGGATTGAGGAGTTAATGTATCACGCAGACGCTCGGACTGTCTTTTCCGCTGGTAATGGTGAAGTTGAAGTATATGAATTGGTGATCCCATCAAATTGGGGTGGCAAGATGATCAACCAACTGATTCCATGTGAAGACTGCAAACCAATTGCCATAACCCGTGGAGGTAAGGCATTCATTCCTGATACTGAAACTGTAATGCAAACAGGAGACATCCTTACAGTGGCAGCTACTTTCGACGGTATAGAAGACACCAGGAAAAACCTGGGTTCTTCCCACAAGGAGGCATAAATGTTTGTGATCATTGCTGGCGGTGGAAGAACAGGAGCTCAATTAGCCAGATATCTCTTCGACGAAGGACATCAAGTAAGTATTGTCGAAGATCGTAAAGAGGTTTTAGCTCGAATTCACAAGGAATTACCGACTGAATTGATATTCTCTGGTAATCCGATGGATCCTCGAGTATTGGAGCAGGTGGGAATTGAACAGGCCCAGGTTTTTGCTGCGACGACAACATCGGATGAGACGAACCTGTCGCTGTGTTTCTTTGTTCGAGAAAAATACAAGATCGGGCGTACGATCGCTCGCGTGAACAATCCACGCAATGCGTGGCTATTCAATGAAAAATTCCACGTGGATGTGGCAGTCAACCAGGCGGAATTACTGGCACGGCTCATTGAAGAAGAAATGTCATTGGGCGACATGATGACACTGCTTAAGTTACGTCGTGGACGTTACTCGGTAGTCGAAGAGAAGATTCCAAGGAATGCCAAAGCACTGGGAACCGCGATCAAGGATATTCAATTCCCGGATAACTGCGTAATCGCTGCAATCATCCGTAATGGTAAGATTATTGTGCCGAGGGGGACGACACTATTTGAGGTCGATGATGAAGTTTTGGCGGTAACAGATGAAGATGGCGCCAAACAACTTGCGGATCTATTCGCAAAAGCTGGATAGAAGTAAAAAAACCTTTGACCATACGGTATCGTTGCGGTATAATCTTGCCCTGCATTGTTGTTATTAAGAATGTAATTGAGAGGAAACTAGAATGACTAAACGGACCTACCAACCGAGAATCCACCGGCGCCTCCGCGTACACGGCTTCCGTAATCGAATGCAAACTGCGGATGGACGCGATGTATTAAAACGACGACGCGCGAAAGGCCGTTATAAATTGACGGTCAGCAAGAACAATCATGTCAAGAGAATTCGCTGGTAGGAACTAATTTCCTAAAAGCAGAGCCTTTCCTTATTCGGGAAGGAACATGATTGAACCGAAGTTATCGGATCACCAGTACGAATGATTTTGAGCGGGTGAGGCATTCAGGAAAAACATATGCCCACCCGCTTGTAGTGATAATCGTAAGTAATGGATTATCAGGGAATTCACGCGTAGGGATCATTACCTCAAAATCGATTGGAAATGCTGTGGCGCGTAACAAAGCCCGGAGAAGAATCCGCAGTGTATTTAAAGATTATCTTACAAATTTCATACAACCCTATGATATAGTGGTTATTGCGCGTTCTGCAATTGCTACTGCATCTTATCAAGAAATCGAAACCGCAATTGCTGAATTGCTTGTCAGAGCAGGACTTTTACCGAAATGACGACAGTTGTCGAAGATCAGAGCGTTGAAAACAAGGAACCCAGATTGCGGGATCTTCCATTTTCTATATGGAATATCCCCAGGTTTATCCTTTTGGCCTTGATCCGACTTTATCAAATGACAATTTCACCTGCGTTACCTCCCAATACATGCCGGTTTTACCCCACGTGCTCGCATTATGGTTATCAGGCGATCTACAAGTATGGGGCGATCAAAGGGACAGTCATGGCTGTATGGAGAGTGCTTCGCTGCAACCCCTTCAATGTCGGGGGTTTTGATCCAGTGCCTTGAAGTATCTTTTCACGATATAATGGGCATCATCCCAAAACTAAAGGGAAGAACATACGATGAAAAAGAAGCAAACCAGTATCATCCTCATATTCCTTTTGCTGGCTGTCCTGCTGAGCGGATGCTCAAAGGTACAGTATACATGGAATGGAGGAACCTCTTACACGGATGCGGGTAACGATGCGAATCCTGCTAAAAATTACTTCTTCTTTACAAATTCAACCACCATCATAAAACTGGACGTTGAAAAAAAGTTGGCCTCAGTTTTTTATCCAAAAGAAAAGGCTTCAGTCGCGCGGCAATTTTTCGCCGCGCCTGAGATCGTTGATATTGATAATGGGAAAAACATCCAATTGATCTTGGGTGATTATTCAGGATTGCTTGAATCTATCAGTGTCAAAGATGCGTCCTCTTATTGGAAATTTGCCAAAGCTCAGGGGAAGTACATAGCTTCGACTGTTACGGTAGGCAATACGGTGATCGCCGCAAACACAGATGGTTTTATTTACTTCATCAACTTGGAAAAATCTGAAAATGGATCCTGGGCGATTTCGAGCGTTTCCAGTTTTCCAGGAAAGAATGCCAAAGATAATACTCTGGACGCATCAGGGGTAGCCAACACTGATTTAGCTACCTTCTGGGCGACCAAGGCAAAAACCGGGCTGGATATAAATGCTCTTGATGCTTTTTGGGCAACCCCTGCCACGGATGGAACGACTATCTACGTCCCGAATATGGGACATAAACTCTACGCGATCGATATTGCTACCAGAGCAGAGAAATGGCCAGCGGTTGATCTTGGCGGAGCTTTGGTAGCGGAACCATTGCTTTCTGAAGATGGAACACTATATGTGGGTTCACTGGATGGCAATCTTTATGCCATCGATACTGCCACAGGTTCCATCCTGCCTTCCTGGCCGGTCAAATTGTCAGGTGGAATTTGGTCTAAACCGGTAGAGCGTGATGGAAAGCTCTACATTGGTGATGAATCTGGAAAAATCACGATCCTCGATGCCAAATCTGGGGAAGTGATTGATTCATTCGCGACCAATTCGGTGGTTTTGGGTAGTGGAGTAAATATTGGAGATTTCATTCTCTTTGGAACGAAAAGTGGGAAGATCATATCCATTGATAAGGAAGATACATTCGACGAAAATTGGGCGAATTCGGGAAATGGTGAATATAACTCGAACCTTATCTTTGATGGTACAAACCTGCTGGTACTGGCTCAGAACGGCGACCAAATCTTCTATGTCTTTGATATGGAAGGAAAACAGGTAAGCGGTATCGATACTTCAGGAATTAAATAAGGATAGACTACCATGTGGGATTCTTTAATTATCCAACCGTTTGTAAATTTTCTTCTCTGGATCTACTCACTGGTAGGCAACCTGGGAGTCGCGATCATTCTATTTACTATCGCATCCAGAATACTACTTTATCCATTAACCTCCAGGCAAATCAAGAGTTCTCAGGCGCTGCAGGATCTGCAAAAAGATAAAAAATTTATCGAGATCCAGGAAAAATACAAGAACGATAAGGAAAAACTAGGCCAGGAACAGGCAAAGTATTATCAGGAAAAAGGTGTCAATCCATTCGCGTCCTGTTTGCCAACGTTGATCCAATTTCCGATCATCATTGGTTTGTATCAGGCCATGCAGAAGACCGTCGCGTCCACACCGATTGATCTTCTTAAATTAATAGATTACATTTACCCATCTTTTTCTAAGGCGTTAAGTTTCATTCCCCTGAATACCAAATTTCTTTGGATGGATATGGGTTCCCCTGAGCGGTTGTTCATTTTTGGACTCTCCTTTGGTATTCCAGTTTTGGCGATCCTCGTTGTAATCACAACATATATATCGACCAAAATCATTACCCCTCCGACTGCCCCTGGTCAGAAAGACCAGACAACAATGATGAATAACACCATGAACATCTACATGCCGTTGTTAATGGGTTATTTTGCATTTCAATATAATTCAGGTTTGGCGTTATACTTTGTAACAACCAACTTGATTCAGATATTGCAGTATATGATCGCGGGCAAGGTCTATTGGAGCAATCTGCTTCCCAGAAAAACAGTTGAAGAACCGAAGAAAAATACTTCATCCAAGAAAAACACCCGAGGCTAATTTATGAGCCAAGAAAAAACTACACTAGAGATCATCGCTCCAACCACTGAAGAGGCTATCAATCGTGGACTTGAACAGTTGGGTTTACCGGCTGAGTCTGTGAATATTGAAATTTTGGATAGTGGCAGTAAAGGATTACTTGGAATAGGTGGCCGCCAGGCAAGGGTTCGTTTATCTCTAAAGACAGAGGAAATCGAATCGTCGAGTGAAGAAATCTCGATGAGTGAAGTCGTTAAGAAAATGGACGCGCAGGAAATTTCGAGCCTGCGTACCGCTGATGAAACCTCTTTGAGCGATGATGAAAAGAAGGCGATCAAAGTAGCCAAGGATATCGTCGGTGAACTGTTACAGCGGATGCACGTGAAGGCAACTATCTCGGCAAAATACGTGGAACCAGCTGATGAAAACGATGAGCGAATGATCCTGATTGACATCGAAGGAAATGATCTCAGCATTTTGATTGGAAGACGATCAGAGACATTGAACGCGTTGCAATATATCACCAGCCTGGTAGTGAGCAAGGAGTTGAATCGCTGGGTACCGTTGATGATTGATGTTCAGGGATATCGCAGCCGTCGCGAACGTCAATTAAGACAACTGGGTCGAAGGATGGCTGAACAGGCGATTCAGACTGGCAAACGCCAGGTATTGGAACCGATGCCTGCCAATGAGCGCAGAGTAATCCACCTGGAATTACGGGATCACCCGGAAGTAACAACAGAAAGTACGGGCGAAGAACCCTTCCGCAAGGTGACGATTGTCCCAAAACATTAGTAGAAGTAAAACAACCAGGCCGAAAAGGCCTGGTTTTTCTTTAAGCTTATAGTACAATTCGAGAGCAATTGTCAGACAAAATGGAGGCTGTATCATGAACGCAGTAGATATCATTATCAAAAAGCGCGATGCTCTGGAGTTGACCAAGGAAGAGATCGATTTCTTCATCCAGGGGATCGCTACCAATCAAATCCCCGATTACCAGGCAGCCGCCTGGGCAATGGCCGTTCTGCTCAATGGCATGACCGACCAGGAAACCACCGACCTGACCCTTGCGATGGCACATTCGGGTCAGATCATGGATTTATCGCACATCATCCCCATCGAGGTGGACAAACACTCCACAGGCGGTGTGGGAGATAAAACCACCCTGGTGGTGGAGCCGACCGTGGCCGCCTGCGGCTTGCCGGTGGCCAAGATGTCTGGCCGAGGGCTGGGTTTCAGCGGGGGAACGCTGGATAAGATGGAATCAATTCCTGGATTCCGTACAGCGATTGGTCAGGATGAATTTGTTCATTTGCTGAAAACCACCGGATTGGTACTGGCTGGACAAACCGCCGATCTGGCACCGGCAGATGGAAAGCTTTACGCATTGCGTGATGTTACCGGCACTGTGCCATCGATCCCGCTGATCGCGTCTTCGGTGATGAGCAAGAAGATCGCAGGTGGGGCGCATGCCATTGTCCTTGATGTGAAGATCGGTTTGGGTGCCTTCATGAAAACCATCGACGACGCGCGTCAATTGTCGCGGTTGATGGTGGCCATCGGTACCTTGAGCGGACGCAAGGTGGTGGCGTTGTTATCAGATATGAACCAACCTCTTGGCAATGCAGTAGGCAACGCACTGGAAGTCAAGGAAGCTATCGATACCCTTCACGGGCACGGTCCTCAGGATTTCACCGAGCACTGCTTGACCGTGGCCAGCCACATGCTGGTGGTGGGTCAAAAGGCAAAGGACCTCACTGAAGGACGAAAGATGGCCGAGGACGCCCTCTACAAAGGTAGATCGTGGGAGAAGTTCCGCACCCTTGTGGCGAACCAGGGTGGAGATGTGTCGTTCATCGACAATCCAGAAAAACTGGCAAAAGCACCATTCATAGAGGATATTCCCGCGCCGAGAGACGGGTACATTACCGAGATCAACGCGCAGACGGTGGGTGAAACATCCGTCGAGCTGGGAGCGGGTCGCGTCAAAAAGGGTGACCCGATCGACCCGGCAGTCGGTATCATCATCCATCACAAAGTGGGTGACCGGATCAAGAAAGGCGACGTCCTTTTCACGATCCATGCCAACGATCGCGACAAGCTTGAAGACGCAAAGGTACGCCTGCTCGAAGCGCATAAATGGAGCGATAAGGCGTGCGAACCATTACCACTGTTTTATGGTGTGGTGCAGTGATCAATCTGGTTGATAAAACATCTGAACTGTGGCATAATCAGTCAATCAAAAGCGCTGATAGAAACGAGTAAATCTCAGCGACCCTGCAGAGAACCCGCGAAAGGTGAGAAACGGGGAGGGCAAAGAGATCGAAAATCCTTCTGGAGCTGCAAACCGAACGCTGCTAGACAGCCAGTAAGTGCGCCGGAATTTTCATCCGTTATCGTGAGACGGGTCTCTCCAATTGGAGGCACCTGACCGAGCGTCCAGTTTCTGGAAAGCAGGGTGGTACCACGGGATTCATTCTCGCCCCTGAGTTGGGCGAGTTTTTTATTTAACGGAGGTCAAATGTTCAAACCAGTTTCATCCAGACTCAACGTCACCCTGACCGAAGAAGAAGTATTGCGGTTCTGGAAACAAAAGGATGTTTTTCACAGAACCCTGACCGAACGGGAAGGGGGACCGGAATATGTGTTCTTCGAAGGACCTCCGACTGCCAATGGTAAACCGGGTGTGCACCATGTGCTGGCGCGCGCTTTCAAAGATATTTTCCCGCGCTACAAGACCATGAAGGGGTATCATGTGTCTCGCCGCGGTGGTTGGGATACCCACGGTCTGCCGGTTGAAATCGAAGTGGAGAAGAAGTTGGGCTTCACCAACAAACAGCAGATCGAAGATTACGGCATCGAGAAATTCAATAAACTTTGCCGTGAATCCGCGTTCACATATATCCAGGATTGGGAGAAACTGACCGACCGCATTGCTTACTGGGTGGACCTGGACACAGCATATATCACCTACAAGAACGAATACATCGAGTCGGTGTGGTGGATCCTGAAGAACTTCTGGGAGAAAGATTTACTTTACCAGGGTTATAAAGTGGTACCTTACTGTCCACGCTGCGGAACGCCGCTTTCTGACCACGAGGTAGCACAAGGATACAAGGAGGTACAGGATCCCTCTGTATTTGTACGAATGCCCCTGGTGAATGAACCCGGCACATCGCTGTTGGTTTGGACAACCACACCCTGGACGCTGCCTGCCAACGTAGCCATCGCTGCCGGCCCTGAGATCGATTATGTCAAGATCGAGCACGCTTTAAGTGAGGGCGGTACGGAAAAGCTGATCCTGGCTGAGGCGAGACTCAGCGCGGTCTTTGGCGAAGAACCCATTCAGGTTCTGGAACACTATAAGGGTAAACAACTCAAGGGAATGAAGTATCACCCCTTGTATACCTTCATGCCGCTTGAGAAAGCTGCTCATTTTGTCACACTGGCAGAATATGTCTCCACCGAAGATGGCACGGGACTGGTGCATATTGCCCCGGCATTCGGCGCGGACGATATGGCGGTTTCATTGGAGTACGATTTGCCGATCTTGAACACGGTAGCCGAAGACGGAACATTCATCTCGGACGTGAAACCGTGGGCGGGCTTGTTCGTCAAAGAAGCCGATCCATTGATCACGAAAGACCTGCAGGAACGCGGCTTGCTCTTCAAGTCTGAGATGCATACCCACACCTATCCATTTTGTTGGCGTTGCCATACCCCGTTGATCTATTACGCACGACCCACCTGGTACATCCGCACCAGCAAATTCAAGGACCGCCTGGTTGGTCTAAATGATGGTATCAACTGGTATCCGGAGCATATCAAGAAAGGCCGCTTCGGCAACTGGCTGTCGAACAACATCGATTGGGCACTTGGGCGTGAGCGATACTGGGGTACTCCGCTGCCGGTGTGGGAATGTGAAGATTGCCACAACCAGGATTGTATCGGTTCGGTCAAGGAACTATCCGAGAAAACCGGCCGTGATCTAAGCGATTTGGATCTCCATCGTCCCTACGTGGATGAGGTGACCTACAAATGCCCCGATTGCGGCGGCAAGATGCACCGTGTGCCGGAACTGATCGATGTCTGGTTCGACTCCGGTTCCATGCCGGTTTCGCAATGGCATTACCCCTTTGAGAACAAGGAGAAATTCGAAGAGCAATTTCCCGCCGATTACATCTGCGAGGCGGTAGATCAGACTCGTGGTTGGTTCTATTCGCTGCATGCCATCTCGACGCTGCTCTTCGACAAGGCATGTTTTAAAAATGTCATTTGTCTCGGTTTGATGCTCGATGGCGAAGGGCAGAAAATGTCGAAGACGCGCGGAAACGTGGTGCTGCCGTGGGATGTGATCAACCAGAACGGGGCGGACGCCATGCGCTGGTATCTGTACACCGCCAGTCCTCCGGGGCAGGAAAGACGCTTCTCCAGCGACCTGGTGGGAGAGGTGTTGCGCACCTTTACATTGACATTGTGGAATACTTACTCTTTCTTCGTCACTTACGCCAACCTGGACGGTTGGAAACCCGATCCGAATGTCAAGATCGAGTACAGCCCCTTAGACCAGTGGCTGCGTTCTTCGCTGCACGCGCTGATCCGCGATGTGACCAAAGCGCTCGAGACATACGATGTGCCGGGTGCCACGCGGCCGATCGAGACCTTCGTCGATCAACTTTCGAACTGGTACCTACGCCGGTCACGACGCCGCTTCTGGAAGAGTGGCTCGGATGCTGATAAGCAGGCAGCATATGCCACATTGTACGAAGCCCTGGTGGCGATCAGCAAGCTGGTGGCACCGACCATGCCGTTCATGGCTGAGACGCTATATCAGAACCTGGTACGCAGCGTTGATGCCAATGCCACCGAATCGGTACATTTGTGTCGCTGGCCTGAGTACGACGCGAGCGTTATCGATGACAAGTTGAACAACGAGATGGCACTGGTGATGCGACTGGCTTCACTTGGTCATTCTGCCCGCAACAAGGCCAACCGAAAGGTTCGCCAACCGCTTTCTGAAGCAGCTTTCACAGTGGCTTCACGTGATGAGCGAAGCGTGGTGAGCCAGTATGCCGATCTGCTGGAGGATGAGCTGAATGTCAAACATGTTCGCCTGTTGGACGCAGCCGGAGAGGCTTTAAGTTACTCTTTAAACCCATTACCAAAGCAATTAGGTCAAAAGTATGGTAGTCTTTATCCGGAACTACGCAAAGCGGTACTGGCTCTGGATGTTGATTCAACCGCAGTAGCTTTGTTGGGCGGGAATTCCATTCACGTTGACGTCAACGGTACTGGTTATGATCTTCTTCCTGAGGAAGTGGAAGTACGCATCCAGGCCAAGAGTGGATACGCTGTGGCCGCGGAAGGCGCATATGTGGCTGCTCTGGTGACAGAGTTGACACCTGAACTAATCCAGGAAGGGCTGGCGCGTGAATTCGTGCGTCGCGTACAGGATCTACGCAAGACGGCCGACCTGGACATCGCTGATAGAATCCATCTTTATTACGTGGCTACTCCCGGATTACTTGAGGCTGTCGATGCCAACAAGGAGTATGTCATGGGTGAGACGCTGGCGCTGGATTTGACCCCTGGCACGATCCCGGATGGTCTCCCATCGGTGGAAGATGAATTTGATCATGAAAAGGTCACCGTTGCATTGAAGAAAGCATAATGTTCAAGATGATTGACCAGCAGGGGAGGCTTATCAACCTCCTCTGCTTTATTTAAACGATAAGTGCGGTAAAATTCATTGATTCGATCACTGGAGGAATGACTTGAAGGAATATTTCCGCAAAAACAACCTGCTGTATATCGTCAGCATCATCATCGTTGTTCTCGACCAACTCACCAAAGAATTGGTCCGGACCAGGTTGCCTTTGGGAGCCTCATGGTATCCAATTGAGGGATTCAATTTCGTAAGGATCATCCACTGGTCGAACACAGGCGTTGCTTTTGGCATGTTCCAGGGAAATAACGTGTTTTTTGCCTTTCTGGCCGCGCTGGTGGCCGGAGCGATTATTTATTACTACCCATTTATTCCGGAACAGGATAAAGTGTTACGGTTCGCGCTTGCGATGCAACTGGGTGGAGCCGTCGGCAACCTGATCGATCGGATCACCATCGGGCAGGTCACAGATTTCGTATCGATCGGAAATTTCGCGGTTTTCAACGTGGCAGATTCGTGCATCACATTAGGCGTCGGTGTCTTGTTGCTGGGTGTTTACCTGGAAGATCGGCGTGAAAAGGAAAAGAAACGTTTGGAAGCAATCATGCCCCCACAGATTGAGCCCGAGGAAGAAACCAAATCTTGGCCGAACTTATAAGGTCGTTTGTTGTACCAGCCGGTCAATCGGACCGGTTGGATAAATTTCTGGTCGAAAGACTCCCAGATCTTTCCCGTTCACGAATTCAGGGACTGATCAAGGATGGTCATGTTAAAGTGGGAGATGATCAGATTCTTAAAACTGGTCATATAGTTGAGGCTGGTGATGAAATTTTCATCGAAATACCGGAAGCCTTACCAAGCGCACTGATCCCTGAAGATATTCCTTTGGACATTATTTATGAAAACGATGACCTGGTCATCGTAAATAAACCTGCGGGCATGGTGGTTCATCCCGGCGCGGGACATTACAGCGGAACGCTGGTGCACGCTGCCCTGGCGGCCATTCCCGATCTTGAGGGGATAGGTGGCGAGGAAAGACCCGGCATTGTTCACCGGTTGGACAAGGAAACTTCCGGGTTAATTTTGCTCGCGAAGAATGAAAAGACTCACCGCTGGCTACAGGATCAATTCAGAGATCGGACAATAAAAAAGGTTTACCTGGCGTTGGTCGATGGTAAACCACCCACACCTGTAGGACGAGTCGAAGCCGAGATCGCGCGCGATCCGTCGCACCGGAAACAGATGGCTGTGGTATCCGCAGGGCGGGGGAGAACGGCTGTGACTGAATATAAGACATTGGAGCAATTCGAACGCCACACTCTCATAGAGGTACACCCCTTAACGGGAAGAACTCATCAGATCAGACTGCACCTGGCTTTCTTGGGTTGCCCGATTGTTGGGGATACCATTTATGGTAGAAAAGCTCCAACGATCGAATTGAACAGACATTTCCTGCACGCAGCGAAAATCAGCGTCCGGTTCCCGGGTGAAAAAGAACCATGTACCTTTGAAGCTCCTTTGCCGGCGGAACTGCAAACCGTATTGGATAATTTGAGAGGTAAATGAGCATGGATTTTATCGATCTCCGGTCTGACACAGTGACCCATCCCACCCCTGAAATGCGTGAGGCTATGGCTAAAGCGGTCGTTGGCGACGATGTATTGAATGAAGATCCCACGATCAACCGGCTGCAAGAACTGGCAGCCAGCCGGATGGGTAAGGAAGCCGGACTGTTTGTGCCTTCGGGAACGATGGGCAACCTGCTGGCAGTTCTGACCCATTGCCAACGCGGCGACGAGGTTCTGATGGGTACATTGGGTCATACCTTCCTTTTTGAAGGTGGCGGGATTTCAGCGCTGGGTGGAGTGTTTCCGCATTTGCTGCCCAACCAACCTGATGGAACGCTCTCGCTGAGCGACATCGAAGCCGGGATCCGACCGAACGATATCCACCAACCACCCACCAAGTTGCTGATCCTCGAAAATACCCATAACCGTTGCGGTGGTGTGGCATTGACCAAAGATTATACCGATCAAGCGGCTGACCTGGTTCATTCGTATGGCATGTTGATGCACATTGACGGAGCGCGTATTTTCAACGCGGCAACCGCGTTAAAGATTGACCCAGCAAAGTTGGTTGAGCGGAGCGACAGCGTGACTTTTTGTTTGAGCAAAGGTCTTTGCGCTCCGGTTGGGTCAGTGCTATGTGGCAACCACGATTTCATACAAAAAGCAAGACGAATCCGCAAGATGCTGGGCGGCGGAATGCGTCAGGCAGGTGTTCTAGCTGCCGCTGGGATTATCGCGATAGAAAAGATGAGTGCGCGCTTGGAAGATGACCACCGCAGGGCGAAAACGCTTGCTGAAGGCTTGGCAATGATCCAAAATATCCGTTTTGAAATGGGCATGCCGCAAACGAATATGGTTTTCCCATCCCTGGCAGAGAATTGCATATTCACTGCTGCTGAGGTGGCGCAAAGGCTCTCAGTCGATGGGATCAAGGTGGGTGTCGTTGGTGAGAAAAAATTCCGCATGGTCACCCATTATTGGATCAACGATGAAGACATCAATAAGGTGATCCAGAGTTTTAGCAGGGCAATGGGTTGACCTATGATTTGGGTAACAAGAAAAATGATTTGCCAATGTTGATATAATTAATCAATTAGAAAAAAGTATATTTAGTGAAGGAAATTTAGATGACTGCCTTTGTAACGATACGTGAGATCGATAAAGCTACCAAGTTCATCCGTTCAAAAATGAAGGTTGAACCAAAAATTGGTCTGGTACTCGGTTCTGGACTGGGTGGAATGGCCGAGGACGTTAAAAACCCGGTGATCATACCGTTCAAAGAAATCCCGTACTGGCCTGTCTCAACCATTCAAGGACATGTTGGACATTTATTGATTGGCGAGCTTTACGGTAAACCCACGATGGTGATGCAGGGGCGTGTGCATTACTATGAAGGTTACCCGATGGACCAAGTGACTTTCCCGATCCGAGTGATGCAGCGTTTGGGGGTCGGTACGATTATCTTGACCAATGCTGCGGGAGCGACCAATCCGGACTATACACCCGGCGATGTGATGGTATTAAATGATCACATTGGATTGATCGGTATGGCCGGGTTGAATCCTCTGCGCGGCCCCAACCTGGAAGAATTCGGACCGCGTTTCCCGGATATGAGCCAACCATACGACCGCGAACTGATCAAACTGGCTCATACAGTGGCTAAACAGAATAAGATAAAGTTGCATGAAGGGGTCTACGTTTGTCTTTCGGGACCATCTTTCGAATCACCAGCTGATCTGCGTTTCTTGCGCGGTATCGGTGCCGATGCCGTGGGTATGTCGACTGTGCCTGAAACAATCGTGGCAAGGCATGGTGGAACCCGCGTGCTGGCATTTTCAGGTATCAGCAACAAAGCGAACCTGGACGGCAGTACGGAAACCACCCATGAAGAAGTGCTGCAGGCCGGAAAACTGATCGTTCCAAAACTAAGCAGCATCATCCGCGGCGTCATCGAGCTGATGAAGTAAGGCGATTCAAAAAATGATGGCAGTATTGCGTTTCATTGTACGATTTGAGACACTCCTCTACTTCCTTTTAGGATTAGTGGTTGTAATAACTTTAAAGAGCGTGTTTAACTCGTGGAAGCAGTGGCGTACGGCTCTTTTTGGCATTGAAAAGGAAAGATCGCAAAGCACATTCAACCAGGGTTTGACAGTCGTGATTTTCAGCGCGTTCCTGGCACTGACTGTTTTCATTCTGACTACCTTTGTTGCTCCCGCGGTTCCCAACCTGGAACAGGTGGCTACCCCGACAGTCGATCTAACCGCGCAGGCGACAATTGCGCAGGGTGTGGCTGCGCAGGTGACACAAACGACTTCAGGTTTGATCCCGACCTTGAACACAGTATTCGACAAGGGCTGTATCGCCGGTCAGATCGAGTGGACAAACCCCACAGACGGTACCACTATTAGCGGAATAGTAATGCTTGAAGGTACGATAAACGTCGATGACCTGGGATATTACAAGTATGAGTACGCCGTCGCCGGAAGCGATGAATGGAAAACCATCGCTGCTGGAAGCAGCAAGGTGGTGGAAGGACCGTTGGGGGGTACCTGGGATACCTCCGCGGATGATATCATCCCCGGAGATTACCAGTTACGGTTGATCGTCTATGACCATGCCAACAATGTTTATCCCGAGTGTATGATTAATGTAACCATCGTGGCAGGGAGTTAACCAAACTATGCCAGAAATCGAAATCAGACCTGCCATTTCCTCGGATCTCACGGCGTTGATCAAGCTTGAGCACTATGTCGATACCACCCATGTTTGGCAAATGGATGTTTCTTCTGATCTTGAGCAAATCGAAGTAAAATTTCGGGAGATTCGGCTTCCTAGGGCGGTAAGGTTGGAATATCCGCGAAACGCGCGAGACATGGCAGATACCTGGACACGGAAGCATCTCTTCTTGACGGCGATCCATCAGAGTCAGCCAGTGGCTTACCTGGCGATAGAGATCGAACAGACACAAACAGCGCGGGTTACAGACCTGGTGGTGAGTGAGAAAATGAGAAGGCAGGGCATTGCCAGCGCGTTATTGATAGCCGCACGTGAATGGGCTAAGCAACGAGGACTAAAGAAAATCATTCTTGAAATGCAGGCCAAAAATCATTCTGCCATTCAACTGGCAAAAAAGCTGGGCTATGAGTTCTGTGGTTTTTGCGACGATTATTTTGCCAATCATGATATCGGGGTGTTTTTTATCGCGTTTACGAAGTAGATAATTGAGGGATTCTCATTGGAAACCTGGATTCCCGGGATCACCAAGATCCTTGTAACGATTAGTGAAATACTAACAGCAGGAATTGCGATTACCGCGTTCTCGCTTTTATTGTACGCGTTAACGTTCAACTTGCGTGATGCGGTGGCTCGATCGTTTGCTTTCATTCTGTTCTGCGTGGTGGTAATTTTTTCAGCGGAGGCATTTGGAAGTGTTTCCGCTACAAACGCAGCAAACAGTTTTTGGCTACAGATGCAGTGGATCGGAATTGTTTTTTTACCACCGAGTTACGCGCAACTTTCTAATTCATTGCTAGCCACAACCGGAAAGCCATCACGATGGCGCAGAAAATGGTGGGTAAGGATCTCTTACCTGGTTTCGTTTGCGCTTTTATTCTTGCTTTTCACTGGTGAATTTTTAGGACCATTGGCGATCAATTCGCAACCTGCTCCACATAATGAACCAACGTTCTTAACTCAAGTTTTTTCGATTTATTATCTTGGCGTGATGATCCTAGCCTGGATCAATTTTTACCGCGCACTCAGCCGAACGATCACACAAACCAGCCGCAGGCGAATGACATATTTGGTCATTAGCGCCTTGGCTCCTGCCATTGGCTCGTTTCCGTTCTTGTTATACAGTTCCAATTTTGCCGCGCAGCATACGATATTTTTCTGGCTGATGTCAATCTTGGTGAACCTGATTACGGGTATATTGCTGGTGGTAATGGCATACGCTGTAGCATTTTTTGGAGTGCCCTGGCCTGATCGTGTGGTAAAGAGCCGAATGATCAAGTGGTTGCTGAGAGGCCCGTTAACCGCCAGTATCACATTGGCAATTGTCACTTTGATCAGGCGTGGAGGCGATGCCTTTGGCTACCCATATTCCGCATTAGTACCCATTGCTCTGGCAGTAAATATTCTTATTTGTGAACATGGTATCACTTTGATCTATCCAAAGTTGGAACAATGGTTGCTTTTTGGCAATGACCAGGAGGATTTACTACAACTTCGTTCTTTAGAGGAAAAGCTGATCACCAGAAGCGATCTTAACCAATTTCTGGAAATGGTACTTGCCGCGACATGTGATCAAGTCCAGGCTAAGAGTGGATACCTGGCAACAAGAACTGAAGATGGCCTTGAGGTGGTCGTTCAGATCGGTGACAAAAAGCATACAAATGAAGTCTCAGATGAACTGGACGATTATATTGCTTCTTTAGATGAATTCCCTGAGTCGATGATGTGGAATTCAGATGTGATCTTTCCTCTAAAAGATGGTGAATCTCTACCTGAAGTCGTCGGATTTATGGGTATTCACAACATCAACAAAAAAACTTTAAACGACAAAGACGTGATGGATCTCGTTGGGGTGTTGAAACACAGAGCTGCCATTGCCATGCGCGACCGGATCATTCAGGAACAGGTCTTCGCGACATTGAACAAAATGAATCCCCAGGTGGAAATGATTCAGCAATTACGAGCCGCGGGACGATATGACAATAAAGCTTTGTTAGAGACGGAAATTGGACTGGAGCCTCAGGAATTATCTCAATGGATAAAAGACGCGTTAACACATTATTGGGGTGGCCCCAAGTTGACCGAAAATCCACTGATCAGCCTGAAGGTTGTTAAAGACGGATTGTCTGAACATGAAGATAATCCGATCAACAGTTTGCGTGGAATTTTAAAGAAGGCGATCGAAACGATTCGTCCGGACGGTGAAAGGAAGTATACTGGAGAATGGTTGTTGTATAATATCTTGGATCTAAAATTCTTAGAAGGAAAGAAAGTAAAAGAAATCGCCATGCGGCTTTCTGTTTCGGAGGCTGATCTTTATCGTAAACAGAAAATAGCAATCGACGCGGTGGCGAATGAAATCGCAAAAATGGAATTGGAATTGAGAGAAAACACCGATAAGAAATAAGAAGTATTTATTTGTGGACCTGGAGGGGATAATGCCTGACAAGCCTGAAGTTAATGATGAAGATGGAATGCCAGAACTCGACGAACACTGGTGGAATTCAGTGCTCTCAGATGAAAGTATGTTCCAATTGGAGGAAAAACCGGCAGTTTTTAAAACAGCTCCTCGTGCAGATGAGATAACAATCAATTGGGACCAAATGAAGGAATTATTCGAAAAAGACGAGATTGTCTCTCTTGCTGTGCAGGGTTATAACAAAGGAGGATTGCTTGTCTCAGGGACAGGTGTCCAGGGTTTTGTTCCAATTTCCCATTTGATCAATGCTCCGATCAATGTTGTGAGTGACGATGAGCGAAATGAATTTCTGCAATCGTATATAGGAAAGAATATCAGGGTAAAGATTATTGAATGTGAGCCAATCAATGAACGGATTGTGTTCTCAGAGCGCGCCGCCCAGGCAGGAGAAGGTAAACGCAAGGAACTTTTCAATTCTCTGAAACCCGGAGTGGTTGCAATCGGTACAATCACTAACGTAACGGAGTTTGGCGCATTTGTGGATTTGGGTGGAGTCGAAGGATTGATTCACGTTTCCGAAATCTCCTGGGGAAGGGTCGAAAAACCGACTGACATTCTAGAAGTTGGTAATAAGGTCAAAGTGCTGGTGTTGCAGATTAGCCCTGAAACATCGAGGATTGCCCTCAGCATCAAACGGTTGACCGAAAACCCGTGGGTAACATTGGGTGAGAAATATCAAGCGGGAGATATTGTGGATGCAGTGATCACTTCGATAATGAAATTCGGAATGTTTGCCCGGTTGGATGAAGGCGTCGAAGGTTTGATTCATGTGTCTTCGCTGCCGGATCAATTTCAAGTTAAAGATTTAAAAACCGTCTTTATTATTGGTCAACGAATCAAAGTAACGATCCTGCACATTGACATCGAAAGACGCAGGTTGGGGCTTTCATTAGTCACCGAACCATGAACCCAAATCAAGAGAGAGATCGGCAAAAAGTAAACTACAAGGTTGGGAATAGTCCGTCCATTCCTCCCAGTTTTCAGGACCGCAACAGGGAGCTGTTTTTCTATATCCGAAAATTTGGATGGGATTTGCTGGGAACATTGCTATTGCTGGTGAGTATCCTGTCCATCCTTGGTTCATTCGGTTTCTCGCAGGGCACATTGCTCAATTTATGGATGAGACTACTCCAGCATAGTTTTGGCTGGGGAGCTTATATTCTGATCGGTTCAATTCTTTATATGGGAATCGCCTGTTTTCTATACCGCCTGGGTAAGAAAACCGGTTTGACTCTGGGACGAATATTATCGCTTGAAGCTGCTTTTTTTTGCCTTCTTGCCATCTTAAGCGCATCTGGTGGAATAGATTTGCGACGCGCTGAAGCGGGTTTGGATGGAGGTACGATTGGTTGGGGAATGGCAAATTTATTTGGCGTTAACACCCCACCATTTATCTCTGGTTTTTTGTTCCTTCTTCTGTTCCTCTTTTTTGTTTTGATTGGGTTCGGCTGGATGAAGCGGATTTACCACACGCTTTTACAGTGGGCAGATTCAGCTAAAACCTCTACGACTGAAATAAGAACTGAGGTTGGGTCACAGCAGCCAACCTTGCCAAAGGAAACGACTGCTGTGATTTTCGATCAAAAGTCGGATTACGAACGGGATGATAGACTGCCACCGCTAAATTTGCTGATGTCAGAACATTATTCCGCGCCTGATGACAAGGTAATTCGCTCCAATGCGTTCAGAATCGAAAAGACATTGGAGGAATTTGGCGTACCGGCTCGGGTAATTGGTTATCGTGCGGGCCCGACAGTTACCCAGTACGCAGTTGAACCTGGATTCGTAGAAAAGCGAAGTTCGGATGGAACGATCGAGCGCCAAAAGGTGCGGGTAGCTCAGATCAAAGCGCTGCAAAGGGATTTAACGCTTGCCCTTTCCGCCACGCGGTTACGAATTGAAACTCCAGTTCCAGGGCGGTCGTACGTGGGTGTCGAGGTGCCGAACTCTTCCAGCGAGATGGTTCGGTTAAGACCCATTCTGGAATCGAAAGAATTCCAGAAGCTTGGGTCGAAACTTGCGCTAGGTTTTGGAAAGAACGTCTCAGGAGAACCAGTTGTTGCCGACCTGGCAAAAATGCCTCACCTGTTGATCGCAGGTACCACTAATTCCGGTAAATCGGTTTGTATTACAGCCATCACCACCTGTTTGGTAATGAACAACACCCCAAGCGATCTAAAACTGATCCTCCTCGATCCAAAAATGGTCGAATTGGTCCGGTTCAACGGATTGCCCCATATGATGGGCAAAGTTGAGTTTGAAGTGGAACGCATGCTAGCCGTCTTACGTTGGGCTCTAACAGAGATGGACGCACGTTATAAGATGCTTGAGATGGTACATGCCAAAGATATTTATGACTACAATGCCAAGATGATACGAAAGAAACAGCCGACTTTACCAAACATAGTGATCATTATCGATGAACTCGCAGAGTTGATGATGGCTGCGCCAGATCAAACTGAGCGAAGTCTCATCCGGCTGGCCCAAATGGCAAGGGCGACCGGAATTCACCTGGTCGTGGCTACTCAACGGCCAAGCACGGATGTGGTCACCGGTTTGATCAAAGCAAATTTTCCGGCTCGCATTTCTTTCCTGGTCGCGTCTTCAGTGGATTCCAGGGTTGTGCTGGATACCAATGGTGCCGAGGATTTGTTGGGCAGGGGAGATATGCTCCTGCTTGATCCTTCAAAGGGATCACTGCAGCGTGCCCAGGGAGTTCTTGTTACCGACCAGGAAGTGGACAAAGTGTTGAACCACTGGATGCGGATGAGTAAAAAAGAAGAGGTAGAAGTTCCATGGGAAGCAATGGTAGAAGCCAGAGTGAGCGGGAGCGATATCGATGAATCGGATTCGATGATCGACCAGGCGGCAGCCGTAGTGCAAGCAGCAGGAAAGGCCAGCGTCTCACTTCTGCAGCGCCGCCTGAGGATTGGTTTTCCACGAGCAGCCCGGTTGATCGATGAGCTCGAGGAAATGGGGATCATTGGTCCCTCGCAGGGCAGCGGAAAAGATCGCGAGGTTTTAATTGGACGAAATGATGAAGACATCGACGAAGAAGACATTGACTATTAAGAAAAATGATTGTCTTGACAATGAATGACTAGCAAGATAGTATTGGCTGATAATTTAATCTTTGGAATGAAGGTCAGGCAGGATGAACAATAAGGAACAGTCTCCAGTGAACAACCTCAAAGCCCCAAAATGGTCCTTCGATAGTTTTTTACGTAAAACATTTAAAGGAATAATTGATCCAGTGGCTGGAGCATTATTGAAGATTGGGATGACCCCCAATATGGTCACCTATCTGGGTGTAATTTTCAGCACGGCAGTGGCAATATTGATCGCATTTGGAAAAGTACAACTGGCAGGGATTGTTTTATTGATCACAGCTCCTACCGATGTGCTGGATGGTTCAATGGCCAGATTAAAGGGTGGAGATACCCTGTATGGCGCTTTCATCGATTCTGTGACTGATCGTTTCTCAGAACTGGTGATTCTATGCGGCTTGCTGGTGTATTATCTGCTCAAGCCGGACATGATGGGAGTCATCCTCGCCTTCGTAGCAGCCGGAGGTTCAGTATTGGTTTCGTATATCAAGGCTCGAGCCGAATCTCTGGGTTACAACGCAAAAATGGGACTCCTGACTCGGGTGGAACGTGTGTTGATCTTAATCCCGTGCCTGATCGCAGGTGGGATCTTCCCAATGATCGCGCTGTGGATTCTGGCAGTATTGACCAATTTTACTGCTCTACAACGTTTCTTTTTTGTTCGTAAACAGATGTTAACGGATTGAATTTCATTCTCTCATAGGAAAAGATCATGTCACAAGGTTTTACGATTTTTGGTAACCTGACTGTCCATTATTACGGCGTCATCATCATGTTTGGGGCGATCATGGCAGCGGTCCTCGCGGCCAGATTAGCCAAAAAAAATGGAATGGATCCCGAAATTATTTGGGATATCCTCCCATGGGTATTGATTGCAGGGATTATCGGCGCCAGGTTGTGGCATGTATTTACACCGCCGGCTTCTTCATTAATAAATGGAAAGAATCCATATTTCATCTATCCACTTGAAGCTTTAAAGATTTGGAAGGGTGGATTGGGAATACCAGGCGCGGTGATCGGTGGCGCGTTAGCCCTGTTTATCTACTGCAAGGTAAAAAAATTAAGCTTTGGTCAGTGGGTGGATGTGATTGCTCCAGGGTTGGCATTGGCACAGGCGATCGGTCGATGGGGAAATTTCGTCAACCAGGAAGTTTATGGTTTACCCTCGAATCTACCCTGGGCGATCACTATCGAACCGGCATACCGGCTTCCTGGATACGAGAACATCTCAAGGTATCATCCAACTTTTCTTTACGAATCGATCTGGAACCTGCTCAACATGGGGTTGTTACTGCTCATCAGCAAAAAGTACAAAGGGAAATTGAAGGATGGTGATATCTTCCTGGTGTATCTTATGTTCTACGCTGTAGGACGTTTCGCGTTGGAATTTATCCGAATCGATTATTCACCAATCGCAGGGATCAACATTAACCAGACTTTGATGGTTGTTGTGTTCATATTCGCGCTGGGATTATTTATCTTCCATCGCTTAGCTAAAACCTCGATAACTGAGGTTGATGAATCTTCAAAACCGGTGGAAGGCGAGGAAACAACTGCCGTAAGCGAAGCAAACGTTCTTGCCGAAGTGAAAGAAGAGAAGGTCAAGCAGGCAGCCAAGAGCCCCCGGAAAGTAAAAGAATCAGGCATGACTGAAGAAACGTTTGCGCCTGTCGAACCAAAACCAAGAAAAGCAACGGGAAAACAGAAAGCGGCAGACGATCTCAATCAAAATAAATAACTTGTTTTGATCTTTACTGAGATTCCTACGTATAATTAGCGTAGGAATCTTTATTATTGGAGGAACAATGTCCGGTTTGATCATATTAGGTTCTGCGTTTGCCATCGCCAACGCCAGGCAAGAGAACGCGCACCTGCTAGTGAAATCGAACTCCAGAAATATTTTGATCGATTGTGGCAACAACCCAGCGGGAAAGATCGAACAGGCGGGGCTGGCGATAAACGAAATCACCGATCTGATCTTAACCCATGCTCATGCCGATCATATGGGAGCTTTGCCATTACTGATAATGGATATGTGGCTGAGAAAGCGAACCACTTCTTTACAGATCTATGGGCTTGAGTACACGTTGGAAACGGCGAAAAAATTGCTGGATGTATTCAATTGGCAAAGTTGGGAAAATATGTTCCCGGTCGAGTTTATACCAGTAGATCCGACCATCGTTTCTATGTTACTCGACAACAATGATTTATGTATTTCTGCCAGCCTAGTGCAGCATTTGATCCCAACAATTGGAATCGCTGTTGAAATTAAAGACCAGCACCAGAAGATCGTCTATTCATGCGATACTGAACCGTGTGAGGCTCTGGAACAGTTGAGTCAAGGAGCGGATGTTCTTATCCAGGAAGCTGCCGGTCCGGGGAAGGGACATACCTCACCAGAACAGGCAGGGGTCACCGCCGCGAAGGCTGGAGTGAGCCGGTTGGTGTTGATCCATTACGACTCAGCGCGAAAAGGGGAAGAGTTGATCGCAGAAGCTGCGAAAAACTTTTCAGGTAAGATCGAGCTGGCGCATGATTTGATGCAGGTGATCTGAACTTTACCAACCGGAAAGAAACTGGTTCCATTCGGAATTTTTGGACAGCTGTTTGGCAAAAACATAGCTGGCGTTCTGTGGGGGTGCTTTGGGCGCATGCAGTAAATGCATACCAGATTCCTCGAGGGTACGTCCACCTTTGCGGTGATTGCAGGCAGGGCAGGCAGCTACGACGTTTTCCCAGGTGTGTCTGCCTTTGAGATGACGGGGAACAACATGATCGACCGTCAGGATGGGAGCTACCTTGCCACAATACTGACAGGTGTAATTATCACGGCGAAAGATCTCACGTCGATTTAGTGGAACTTGTGGGTGAGGAGCGTGGACCATTTTTTGCAGACGAATGACAGAAGGAATGGGGTAAGTAGCTGTGGCAGTGTGCATGATGCCACGCCCATTCATTACAAGATCGGCTTTATCAGTGAGCATTAACCCCATGGCACGCTTGATATCACACACATGGATCGGCTCGAAATTAGCGTTAAGGATTAATACCGAGGATTCCATAATTACAAAAGATTATAGCACGCCGTAAAAGTGGAGAAAGGGAATCAATATGCGCATAGCCATTATAGGTGGAAGAGGATTTATCGGGCGGAATTTATCCAACGAACTGATGGCGGCTGGGCATCAGGTAATCATCGTCACAAGAGCAAAGGACACTAAGGCAGTGAATTCAGGTTTTTATGTAAATTGGGACGGGAAAGACCGTAAAGCACTGCAAACAATTCTGGAGAAATGCGATGCTGTGGTAAACCTGGCTGGTGAAAATATTGGGGTAAAACCATGGACAAAAGCAAGAAAAGAAATGCTGCGAAGATCACGAGTTGAGACAACGAATGTTTTAGTTGATTCTCTGAATGAATTGAAAAAATTACCATTGATTTTGATTCAGGCAAGCGCCATCGGTTTCTACGGTGTAGGTGACCAACCTGTGGATGAAAACTCTCCTGCGGGAAAGGATTGGCTGGCAAAACTTTGCGTGGAGTGGGAGGACCCGCTTACCCGGTTGAATGAGAAGAATACTCGGGTTGTTATCATACGGAATGGTGTGGTACTTGGAAAACAAGGAAGCGTATTACAAAAATTACTGCTTCCGATCAAGCTCTTTATTGGAGGGCCGTTGGGAAAAGGAAATCAATGGATCTCTTGGATTCATATAGAAGATGAAGCAAGGGCAATCAGGTACTTGCTGGAAAATGAGAAATGCTGTGGAATCTACAACCTGACTGCGCCAGAAGCTGTTCAAAACGCGGAGATGGTAAGAACGCTTGCCAGGATAACACATCGGCCATTTTGGATTCGAACACCGGCTTTCTTGCTGCGAATGGCATTGGGAGAAATGAGCACGATCGTTTTGGATGGACAAAGGGTTTTACCCAGTCGACTTACCAGTGCTGGTTTCATTTTTAACTACAACGATTTGGAAAAAGCTTTGCGTGATCTTCTCTAGAATTTTAAGGATTCCACGCAATATAAAAAGCGTTGGTATAATCAAAGCTTATATTTCAGCCAAGAGGAGGCCGCTATGAACATAAACGAACAAGTCGACTTGCTAATGCAGGGGACTGAATATGGCGACGAAAAGCTCAAGCAGACCATGGCTGACGAGCTGCGTGACCGTCTGATCCTTTGCGAGAAGGAAGGACGTCCATTGCGCGTTTATTGCGGCTTCGATCCAACCAAGGCTGATCTACACCTGGGACACACTGTGCCAATGCGCAAGCTGCGTCAATTTCAAGAGTTAGGTCACGACGTTAGTTTTGTTGTTGGGAATTACACTTCTTTGATTGGTGATCCCTCTGATAAGAATGTTTTGCGCCCACAGTTGACGCCTGAGGAAGTCCAAAAGAATGCCCAGACTTACGCAGACCAGGCTTTCCGAATCCTGGATCCAAAGAAAACCAAGATCCGTTACAACGCGGAATGGCTGGCAGGAATATCTTTCGAGCAATTGATCAAAATCGCATCCAACTTTACCATTCAGCAGTTCCTAACGCGAGAAAATTTCAAGCTGCGCTGGGAAAGAAACGACGCGGTTTACCTACATGAGACCTTTTATTCGTTAATGCAGGGTTTTGACGCGCACATGCTGAAAGCAGATGTGCAGGTTGGTGGGACCGATCAACTCTTTAATATCATGACCGCCAGCCGTAAAATTATGACCAGCTTCGGCGAGCTGCCCAATATTGCCATCATCCTCGGTATTTTACCCGGGACAGATGGCTCCGTGAAAATGAGCAAATCCCTGGGAAATCATATTCCCATTACCACTGACGCTGATGACATGTTCGGAAAGGTGATGAGCATTCCCGATTCAGCCATGGCAATTTACTTCCGCCTTGTAACCCCGCTCACTCCACCCCAGATCAAAGAGATCGAAGAGGGAGTCAAGAATGGCTCTATCCATCCGCGTGATGCCAAGATGCGCCTGGCCAGGGAGATCGCAGCTACCTTCTATGGAGCTGAAGAAGCGCAAAAAGCCCAGGATCATTTTATCGAGATGTTCCAAAAGGGAAGTATCCCCATCGATATTCCGGAACGAAAAATCGATGGGGGATTGTCCCTGGTTGATTTGCTGCTGGCTGCTGAATTGGCGAAGAGTAAGTCTGAAGCGCGTCGATTGATTGAACAGAATGGTGTTAAGCTCGATGGAAAGACGCTAAATGATCCAGCTCAATCCATGGACGCAGAGGGAGTATTACAAGTGGGGAAAAGGCATTTCCTGAAGCTAGTGAAATAAACACGAAACGGGAGTGAGAAAATCACTCCCGTTTTATTGATTCATCAAAAGATCAGTTATCAGCGTTTGACCGATCCGCGAGGCAACTTCCGAGGTGCTGTTTTCCAGCGTTACAACGATTACCAGTGGCACACCCTGCCAGTTGACTGGCGTCCCTGCCACATACCATGCCACCGACATATCCTGATTCTTTGAAAGTGATACCACGCTCCAGACTGGTTTATCTCCGCTTTGTAACAGTGAGACAGCCTCAGTTGCGTTGAATTTGGGAACGTTTGAAGTGGGGGACCCGTTTTGGATCAGCGTCCAGTTGCCCGCGGGATTCTTATACGCCAGCACGAGAGTGGGATTGACCACTTTTCCACCATTTGTTAATTCCGCAGCGGCGATAGCGATTTGAAGGGGAGAGACTCGCACAACATCGGTCAGATACAACTCAGAAGGTTTTGTGACTGTAAAATATTGGCTTGGTTCAGCGCTTTCGATCTCAATTGGCGGTTGAGAATTCAACCCAAGATCATTGTAGAATGCCAAGATGTCGCTTGGAGCCATATCCTTACTTATATCAATTGATGCTCCGACACATCCTGAAGCGATCAAAGTACGCCAATTTGGATCAGTTCCAGGGTCAATAGCGCAAGAAGAGCTGGTTCCTGTACTGACTCTCCAGGAATTCACTGGAGGAGTAGTTGGTAGGCTGTTCTCAGCAAGGTATCGAGCCAGAATGAAAGGGGTTGTTACCGTGCCGGCCGGGTATTGTCCTTGGGTCACACGGTTCAGAAGCGGCGCGGAGGCATCGCTCATCCAGGTTGACCATTGTGTATCAAGAAGATTGGCATCGAAAGTAGGGGAATTGGCAATTGCCAGGATCTCACCGTTGGTGGCATTCATAACGATTACACCACCAGTATACCCATTGAGAAGTTCATCTGCTTGTTTTTGAAGGTTCAGGTCAATGGTTAAGCGAATATCCAGACCGACAGGGTATTGCCCATAAAGCTCGCGACTTATCAGGTACGCCTCTGAAGTGTTGCCTTTTATGCCCCGCAAGTATGGATCCATTGAGGCTTCGATACCTGTTTGGCCGTAATTTGGATTACTGTAACCAACAGTCGCACTTAGATCAGGGTAGAGGAGGTATCTATTGTATGAACCTTTCAAACCGTTTGATTCTGCGATGACATTATCATTTCGGTCCAGTATCTTTCCACGGATCACATACATATCTGAGATCACGCGGCGTGGATTATCCGTGCGAGTTAGCAGTGCATCCGAGCGTACGATCGACCACCAGCCGACTGCCAGGGCGACAAGGAAAAAACCAACCAGATAAACTGAGCCCACCAGCAAATATGATCGGCTGTTACCGATTGCTGCGGGTTGATCTTCGGATTGATTGCTGATGGTGAGCAGAAGAAATCCAGAAAAGAAAGCGGAAAGCAGGGAAGAGCCGCCATATGATACGAATGGGAAAGTGACTCCAGTGAGAGGGAATAACCTCACCGTGCCCCCGAGGATTAGAAGGGACTGTGTGGCAAGGTATGCAACCGTGCCGGCTGCGAGAAACCTTTGAAAATTGTCAGCAGCATGCAAGGAGATGCTGATGCCACGAACCACCAGAACGCAAAGAAGAATGATAAGCGTAATGGCACCAATCAAACCGAATTCTTCGCTGATGGCAGAAAAAATGAAATCAGATTGCGCCACAGGAACGGTTCCGGGGCTGCCCAAACCAAGTCCTCTTCCAAATAGCCCACCGTTGGCCACGGTGAGAATTGATTGAACGATCTGGTAAGACCGCCCGCTTGGGTCGATCCAAGGGTTGATCCAAGCTTCCACGCGCAATTTGATCACATCGAAGATGAAATAGCCAGCCACAAACGCGATGACAACGGCTACGAAGCTGAACAGTAGAACCCTGCGTTTTCCGGTGGCCAAGAAAACGATTAATGTGTAGATGATGATGAACAGTGATGCAGTCCCCAGATCTTTTTGGGCTACCAAAATCAAGAGAGCTGCCCCTCCGAGGATGAGCGTGGGAGTGATCAATTTCAAAAAATTAAAGCGGATGTTGAGACTGTCAGCCAGGTAACTGGCAAGGTAGATGATCAATAATATTTTCAGGAATTCCGACGGTTGGACATATACACCACAGCAGCCTAACCAGAGGCGCGGTCCAGTACCTCCTGGATATGTACCGAAAAAAAACGTCAATAGCGTGAGAACTAACCCGCCGATCAGCCAGATATACTTATACTTTTTAAGGATGACCAGGAAGGTTCTTAACCTGAGTAAAATGGTAAGCAAAAAAATACAGAAAGCCAGCCAGATGGTTTGCTTTATGCCAAGGTCGGGATTAAGGCGGAAGATCTCCAACAACCCCCAGCCTGTCAGCAGAGACATGATCGGTAGGAGGTAGGGGTCGTGATCAGGTAAGAAGCGGTTGATCTGACGGTAAATTACGGAGAAGCAAATCAGCCAGACAGTAAATCCGATCCATTGCTTCCAGTTGTATTCCGCGACCCACGCATGCATTCTCACTGCCGGTGCGAACATAAGCACAATGCAATTAAGGAAAATGAAAGCCGTGGCTATTTTGAACAGCCGGCTTTGAATTTTATCTTTCGTGGAAGCGGAACTGGGAAAGAGCTGATTCACTTAAGATACTTGTCCACCAAGAGTGAGAGTTTTTTCTTTGAATCTGCAGAGATACTGCCACGGTGGGTGATGAATGCGTCTTGTAAAGTGGAATGGCAATCGCATGTGGATGTATCGGAAAGATTTTCAACAAGCGAGAGGATCGTTTTCTGAGCCACCTCGGTATTTTTGTGAAGTGTGTTAACAACCATTTCGACACTGACTGGTGCTTCAATCACATGCCAGACGTCGTAATCGGTGACGTGCGCCATTACCGCATAGCACATTTCTGCTTCACGGGCAAGAAATGCTTCTGGAGAGGTGGTCATCCCTATCAGTGACATACCCCAACCGCGGAACACATTCGATTCCGCTTTTGTTGAGAATCGGGGACCTTCGATGGTGATCATCGTACCTCCCAGGTGCGCGTTCACACCGAAAGAAGTCACGGTTTGGTAAAGCATAGTAGAAAGATCTTTACAGAATGGATCTCCTGTGCTGACGTGAACGACCAATCCTTCTCCAAAGAAAGAATTCTGACGTTTCTTTGTGAAATCGAAAAGCTGATCGGGAATAACGATCTCTCCGGGAACAAAATCCTCTCGCAACGAGCCGCAGGCACTGACGCTGATTATTCGTTCCACGCCGATGGATTTCAGGGCCCAAATGTTGGCGCGGTAATTAACCTCGGTGGGCATCAATGTATGCCCGATGCCATGCCGAGCCAGGAATGCTACTTTTTTACCTGTAAGCATGCCTACCGCGATTGGAGCACTGGGTTTACCGAAGGGGGTTTCTGGAAGGAATGTCTTGACATTTTCCAGGGCGGGAAAATCGTACAGCCCTGATCCGCCAATCACTCCCAGTACTGGATGTTCATTATTCATTGTTCACCAACCTTTGTTTAATTTGATTGCATTTCGACGGTTATGATCTGGCGGCCAATTCGTAATTCGTCGCCTTTAATGATCACAGTGGGGGTATCGACTCGCTCGTCGTTCAGGTAAGTTCCATTGGTCGAATGGAGATCTTCGACCCACCATTGTGATGATTTGAAATAGATGCGCGCGTGATGCGCTGAGACAACTTCTTCATTAATAATGAAGTCACACGTATCATCACGCCCGATAAGTACTTCTTGTTTGGAAAAAACCAATGAGTCATTCTCGTGTCCACTTTCTCTGAAGAGCGTGATTTCTGGAATTTTATGTGTTGCCACAACCTGGCTTTGGAATCGCAATTCACGCCAGAGAGTTACGATTACCCATCCAAGAAAGATAAACAGGCAAATTGACGCGAGATAGCGCAGAATTAATATAATCACAGCAAGCATTACTTTTCCAAATTATTTGAACTTAACTTTGAGGTAATTTCACGATCCGATTGGCAGGCGGTGATTTCTTCTTTGGAAAAAATCAGTTTTACCCCAGCCAGGGAGATCACATCACCAGAGATAAGTTTACACTGATTTATCCGTTGACCGTTGACGAATGTTCCGCCAGAAGAACCTGTATCAAAAAGCAAATAATCATTAGCAATTTGGCGAATCTGAGCATGGTTTCGTGACACACGAATGTCATCAAAGACAATGTGGTTGTTACTCTTTCGTCCCAGGTTAGTGACTGGACCTTTAAGACAGATTACACTCTCGTCTGGCATCAACAGGGTGGCCTTGGGTTCTGAATTATTCTCACAAATCTTCGAGATTCCAGGTTGGACTTTGAATGAACCCGTCTGATCGGAGGAATCGTTCGTATGAACCGATTTGATCTCTATCTCGCCGGTGCTTAGCGATTTCCGTTGCACGAATTTGACCCTGGGTTTATAAGGAAATTCAACCCCGTATTCAGTACCAAGTGAAACGAGCACCTCGCTGATCACAGCTTCCAGATCCTGAATATCTCCCAGCGAGGTCAGATCGCTTTCTGATAGGTAGAACACGAAATGTTCAGGGATCGTTTCACTCTTGACCGATGAAGAATGGAGATAGTTATCCACTTCACCAAGTAGAGAACTAAAAACATCAGGACGGTCCTCTATCCAAGCGCGAATGGATGACTTCCCTTCAAAGAGATCCTTAAACCTCATTTCCAATTTATCGAGTGGTGATTTCATACTAACAATTATATCCAACGTAAACCAACAAACCCCACCAATTTATCGATTTTGAATGGAGAAAAATGGACTTTACTTATTCAATGACTGATCGCTGCGAATCTGGCATTTGTTAACTTTGCCAGATCTGTGACGCCCATTTTAAGATTCAATCCGCGCTGCCCACCTGAGATATGGATCATGTCATAAGATTGTGCGGCAGAATCAATAATGACCGAAAAACCTTTATTAATCAATGAGATGGGTGAAATACCCCCCGCTTGCAGCCCTGTTAATTTCTCGGCATCATTCTGACTGGGTATAGCTACTTTCTTCTCGCCAATAAGCGAAGCAACTGCTTTTAGATCCACCTGCCTGTCACCTGGAATCACGCAAAGTAGGGGTTTTGCAGGAGGATGAACGACTACAATCGTCTTGAAGGTGATGGATGGAGAAATTCCAAGGAACTCGGCGGTTTCCACTGCTCCGAGTTTTTCAACGGGGAGTTCAAACAGTTCGTATTCAATATGTTTAGCATCAAGCAGCCTGGTGACATTGTTTGTGATCATCGTTTTGATTTTTCCAAATAGATAGGATTACTGAATATCCAACCCCTGCGTTCACCCAGAAATTGGATGTAACTCTCCACACGATAAGCACCAGGTTGGTTTACAGGGTAAGAAATCGTATCCTGTTTGTCAGAAGAGAAAATTATCTCTCCATTGTGGATCAATTTCACTTCAGATGGATGAGGAAGCTTTATATGGACAATTGCACTCCGCTGAATTCGCGCAGTCTCGCCCATGAATGCTGTACCTTCATCGCTTTCGATCCTGAAAGAGAAGCCTTTGGTAGAAGCAGGGAGATCATATCCTACGAAAAGCGATCCCTTTTTCAAGGCATTAAGGACCCCCTTTTTATCTATCTCCATTTCGCCAGTCAGAGGTTCTGGCAGCAAGAGATGGTTATTGATGGTGGAGAAATGGAACCTATACGGGAAGATAACCTTGGTAAAGGGACCGAATTTTATATGGAGGGCATGTGAATCTGTCCCACCAACGATGTTCAAGTGTCTGCCTTCCTTCAGGAAATGGTCCCATCTTTGAAGCGATTGATTAAGGGGGTGATGAGCCACCAGTTCTGGGAAGAAGGCGTTCTTGATGACCTGCCATAGGTTCTGCGAAACGGTCTTAAACTCACTCATTCCATTCCAGATCTCAAAACCCGTGAATCCCGTCACTTCCCAATTAACCCATGAGATATCATCTTCGTGAAACATTGGGAGGGCAAATTCATCGGGGTGTGCGATATACGCGCTTCCGCCCAATTGATTGATTTTATCGATCAATTCCTGGGAGTCCGCCGCTAAAGGGGCAAGTTCCTGGTTAGCACCAAAAACCAACATGTGGTTCTTTTGTGGATCTCTTCCCTGGTCGTGAATCTCTTCACCGATCAGCATGAGCACTTTTTTCCTGCCTACCGCGTAGTAGCCCTCAACACCATCTACATGGATGTTATGATCGGTCACTATAATGACATCCACATTATCCAACGCGGCAGCCTGTAGGATTTCAGTATAGCTTCCAGTACCGTCTGAATATTTTGAGTGAATATGAAGGTTGCAAGTAATTTCATTCATTAGGTTGACTTATCCGAGGGTTGAAAGGTATAATTTTGGAGTTCTTAATTCAGGAGGTTCCTTGTGAGTACATATATCGACATCGCCTTGATTATAACTTCGATTTCATTGGTCATTGCCGTTCTTCTGCAAAACAAAGGCACCGGTCTTGGTGGTTTGACCGGAAACGATTCAGGCGGTGTGTTCTCTGCTCGCCGGGGAATCGAAAAGACTTTGTTCTGGATCACTATTGTATTGGCAGTACTTTTTGTTGTATTGACATTGGTAGCTGTCATTGCCGCTGGTTGATCAGATATGATATAACGCGAGAGTCAACTCCGCGCATTCAAGGACGGCTTCCCTTGAAGAAGGGAGCCGTCTTTTCGTTTATAATACAGCTATGAAAAAATTCCGTTGGCAAATCCTAATTCTGTGCATCGCCGGCCTGATCGTCGGAACGTTATTGCTTCTTGAACGGAAGGGTGGCCTTCTCAGTAATGTTTCATTTCAACCCACCAGGGGTGGTATTTATACTGAAGCTTTGATTGGATCCTTACAGCGATTGAATCCATTGATTGATTCGGGAAATTCAGCGGACCAGGACGTTGACAGGTTGATCTTTTCGGGTCTGCTGCGTTTTGACTCACGCGGAATTCCCGAAGGTGATATCGCAAAAACGTGGGGGGTATCAGAGGATGGAACAATCTACAATTTTGAGATCAAGAATAATGTCAAATGGCATGACGGTCAGAAGTTAACCGTTGATGATATTGTCTTTACCATTGGTGTAATGAGCCAGGGTGGGGATCTGATTCCGACCGATTTGAGTGCTCTCTGGTCTTCGATCCAGGTTATCAAGCTTGATGAAACTCATTTACAGTTCATCCTCCCCGAGGCTTACGCCCCATTTCTGGATTACCTGACATTTGGCATTTTACCGCAGCATATTTACAACGGCATGACGTATGATCAAATTGTCGGATCAAAATACAACTTGCAGCCTATTGGCAGTGGCCCGTATAAGTTTAAAGAATTGCAAGTGGATGGAACAACCATCACGGGCATTGCGCTAGAAGCGAACAATGATTTCTACGATGATGTACCCTTTATTGATGAAATTGTATTCCGATATTATGCTGATGCCACCTCAGCTTTTCAGGCTTATAAAGATGGTTACGTTCAGGGGATTAGTGAAGTGACCAATGACATCCTTCCTGAGGTGTTACAAGATCCTGATCTGTCATTGTATTCAGTCAGGAAACCTCAAATCAGCATGGTGCTTTTAAACCTCGATAGTGATGCAGTTTCTTTCTTCAAAGATGCCAAGATCCGTAAAGCGCTTCTGTTGGGGATTAACCGAAAATTGTTGATCAATCAGGTATACAATGGGCAAGCAATCCAGGCGGATGGGGTGATTTTCCCCGGAACCTGGGCGTATCTTGATAGCACCCCTTCGATCTCATATAATCCTGATCAGGCAAAGGATTTGCTTAAACAGGAAGGTTATGTTGTCACCGGAGATACCAACCCGGTTAGAACAAAGAATGATGTCCAGCTAAAATTCGTCTTATCTTACCCGGATGATGAATTGCACAGGCAGGTGGCAGAGATGATCAAGGCTGATTGGAAGGCGCTGGATATCGACGTAACACTTGAAGCTGTCCCGGCAGAGAAATTCGTCAGCGATAAACTAGAATCACACGCTTACCAGGCAGCCCTGGTCGATATTGATCTTTCATCCTCACCCGATCCAGATCCGTATCCCTTCTGGGATCAAGGGCAGATTGCGGGTGGACAGAATTATTCACAATGGAACGATCGAACCGTTAGCGATACACTTGAACAGGCGCGAGTCTCCACAAGTTTGGTGGAACGAACAAGGTTATATCATAATTTCCAATACCTGTTCGCTGATCAATTACCAGCATTACCACTTTATTACCCTGTTTATAACTATGCGGTATCCAAGGAAGTGCAGGGAATCAGTATTGGGCCACTGTTCAATACAAGTGATCGTTTCGCCTATATCACAGAGTGGCACATGGTTTCAAAACGAGCCGAGGTGGATACGAAGTAGTTGTTCTCAGAAAAATTTGGAAAATTCAATTGACAACCTTGTTGTAAAGGTTGTCAATTGTTATAAAATAGCATATCAAGCTTTCGCAGGAAGGGAGCGGCTATGACGAAACTCTTTACAGGTTTGGGAGATGATGGAACAACCGGTTTACTCGGAGCAAATCGGGTCAAGAAATCTGATCTGAGAATGGAAGTGAATGGGAGCCTGGATGAATTATCAGCAAATCTCGGTCTGGTTAAAAGCCAGATAAAGGAGAAACCTGTATATGAAGCGATCGAACAGATCCAGCGAGACCTGTACTCGATGATGACCGAAATCGCTTCGGAAAAGAATGAAACAGCGAGATTCCCCTTATTTTCCGCGGAAAAAGTGGATTACCTGGAAGGGAAGCTTACTGATTGGGAGAAAGAGATCGAATTTCCCAATGGGTTCATCCTTCCTGGTGAGACCATGGTATCAGCAGAATTCTCTGTTTGCCGGACAGTTACGCGGAGGGCGGAGAGAAGGTTGGTGGAATTTTTTGATTCGATGAAAGGCGGCAATCAAGAAATTCTGCGATATATTAACCGTTTATCAAGTCTGCTTTATGTATTGGAAATAAAATACTCAAGGAAGGGTGGAAGGCAAAACTTGAAGTTTGCCAAAGTTTAGTCATGGCTGGAACTTTGATCAACGTTGCTGCAATCCTCTTTGGTGGAGGATTAGGGATGTTGTTGGGTAATCGTTTGAACGATCGGTTAAAGAACACTGTGATCGCCGGGCTAGGTCTGTTCACCCTTGCATATGGAATATCATTATTCTTGAAGAGCGGAAATTCTCTGATCGTCCTGGGAAGTCTGTTAATCGGAATCCTATTGGGGGAATGGTGGCGGATCGAGGATGGGCTGTCGAACCTCGGCGCATGGTTAGAAAGCAAATTCAACCGGGGTAGCGACCACGGGAGTAAATCCAATTTTATTACTGGCTTCTTTACGACATCATTACTTTTTTGTATCGGACCAATGGCAATTTTGGGTTCCATCCAAAATGGTGTCAGTGGATCTTATGAAACGTTGGCAATCAAATCAGTCTTGGATGGTTTTGCTGCTTTTGCCTTCGGATCCAGTTTGGGTTTTGGGGTGTTATTTTCAGCATTGCCAGTTTTCATCTACCAGGGCGGGATTACTTTACTGGCGGTTCAGGTGAAAACAATCGCTACTGATTCGATGATGAACGAATTAACCGCCGTAGGCGGCGTGATACTGGTGGGAATCGCGGTCAGCAATCTGTTGGAGATCAAAAAGATCCGTACGGGGAATTTTCTGCCAGCGTTATTAATCGCTCCGATTATTGTTTGGATTCTCAGCCTGATAAAATAAAAAGATGGCACAGCAACGTGCCATCTTTTTTCTCTTCGTTAAAATTATTCAGCCAATGCCGCGTCAATTGCTGCCTGTAGTTGATCCATACCATCCACTTTCTTGCCATTTACCAGGAATGATGGAGTTGAGTTGATCCCATTATTGGAGGCATATGCAGCGGCCGCATCAATATCGCTTTGATGTTTTGCGGAAGTCAAACAGGAATTGAATGTTGTAACATCCAAACCAAGGCTTTTCGCAAAAGCAACCAGATTGCCTTGAGTGTATGAACCAACATTTTCACCGCTCAGATTGGCAAACATGATGGATCGGTATTCCCAGAATTTATTTTGATCGTTCGCGCAGTAGGCTGCCAAAGCGCCGTCAATGGATTCCTGACCCACAAACGCCATTGGGGAGATCGTGTAATAAATCTTACCGGTGTCTACATATTGACTGATGATAGTCGGCTCAATCTTTTGTTCATAATACTGGCAGTACGGACATTGGAAATCAGCAAACTCAACAACTTTTACTTTCGCATCCGGGTTCCCCATGCTCAGTCCCGAGGTATTGGTATAGGTACTACCTGCGACAACTGTGATGGATGAAGTAGGTTGAGCCACAGTCTTTTTTGGTAATTTTGAAATTACAATCAATCCAACAATTACCACAGCAAAAATACAGATTATTGCGATGATAAAAGGATCATTCCCTTTTTGTTGTTTTGCATTCTTCTTGCTGGCGGTTTTTTTTGCCATATCATCCTCCAAATATTGTTTCGATTGTCTCATAAATAAAAAACTTTGTCTAGATTTCTTTGGAACCATTCACAGAGCAAATACCGGATAAGATTCTCCGCTAAACGAAAACCCCAACCGATTATAGAGGTGAAGAGAAGCTTCATTATCGCTTTGTGTATTCACAGTGACCTGAAGAACCCCCATATTCGCAAAATAACGAAGCATGTTGGTGACCAGAGAACGAGCGATTCCCATTTGCCGGAATTCAGGATGGACTGCCAAACGTGCGAGATGCGCAGAATATTGAGTACCGGTAGTTAACTCATACCCGACAATTCTGTCGTTAATCTCTGCGACGGTTGAATGCTGCGACTGCTCATATGAAAGCTCGATGGTTTCCCGATTGTTGCCCCATTGTTCTTCGAAAGATTTTTCGTCAACAATGGCCACTTCATCCAGGTCAGAGGCAATCATCGGCCGGATCGTCACCCCAGGAGCAGGTTCAATGTAAGGGCTTATGTGGTGGTTCCAATCCAGAACAACAATATCTTGGCTTGAGTTAAAACCCTGCCTGACCAATAAGCTGTGGAACCAATCTTCGAGCCCAATGCTATACATGGAAATATCCGATGGTTTCAATATTGCGGAGGCTTCATGATATAACTTCTGCCAGCCTTCGTCTACCAATGATGACGACTTGACTGCGAAACAATGAAGCCACGCAATTCTAGGAGTATCTGGAACTGCCACAAGAATACCCTGGATCTCGCCCTGTTCCTGCCAGAGCAGGAAAGGCTGCGATCCCAACCAGTCCAACGTTGATCGCCAGTCCAGATGGCGATGGATGAGCGCGGCGTGCTCAAGGAACGAGGCAATCGAAGAGATGTCCTCTTTTCGGGCTTGTTTAACTGAATTGATTACTGTCATGGGTGTAGTAAATTATCTGCCGGTTAATTTTTTAAATAACTCTTTTATCGTTTTAGCAAAAAATTTGTTCTTGATCTTTCCATCAGGGTTTTGTTCATAGGAATCCTGAAGGGAGTTAACAGCTTCGAATTTGCGACCAGTCTTCAGTTGCAGGTCAGATAATGACTTCAGGGTGATCGCCAGCATCTGTTTTTCGCCACTGGCACGCAAACAATCACGAGCCTTCTCGTAGCAGGAAATTGCCTCATCATATCTCTTGAGCATTTCAAGGGCATTACCCTGGTTTGCCAGCGCAATGCCTTGACGGCGCGTATCGCCAGCCTCCGCGAAAGGTTGATCGGTTCTGATCGCAGTATCAAGTGCTTGTTGATATTCTCCCATTTGGATTAGAACAACGCATAGGTTGTTCTTCATCTCGGCCAAATCGAGAGGTTCGCTGGCTTTTTCGAGAGCCGCAATGCATGTTCTAAACCCATCCGCAGCTTCGGCGAATTTTTTCTTCTGAAACATCTGAATCGATTCTTCTGAAAGTTTTTTTATTTGAGCGTCCATGATAATCAGTAGGTGATCTCCAAAAGGCTGGATGCAATCGAGCGTATCTTTTCAGCGTCCATCTTACTGAAACGCATCGCCAACTCCAGGTAAGGGAGATTGGCAGGTTTTGAAATGAAATCAACAATCGTATCAGAAAGATGGGCAGGGAGCGCATCATTTCCAGCTACCGGTGTATCTGATTGCTGAGCAGGGGAAGATTCATGGATAAATAGCTGATCCAAAGGAATCTGCAGCACTGATAAAATTGAGAGCAATTGACTGAATGGGATGGGTTTGCTATTTCGGAAATACCCGGTGAGTTCATCAAGCGAAATGGTCGATTCTGCGGCAAGTTCTTGCAGTGTTAGTCCCTTTTTTTCAAGTTCCTGCTTGAGTAAAATGGCTATCTTCTTTTCGCGTACGGCTAGCAAATCCAGGTTTACATTCTTGGGTAGATTGTTTTGGGGAAGCACAGACGCAGACATACTGGCGAAGGCTTCGAGAGGAAAACTCAAATAACGCGACAAGGATTCAATTTGGGGAAGCGAGGCGCATTTGCCCCCTTTTTCCATTGCCTGATAATCGCCTAGGCTAATGCCCAGCCAATCGGCGCAATCCTGCTCAGTGATTCCGCGATTTTCTCTCATTTGTTTGATCAGGACCCCAATTTTTTTGGAACGTATTTCGATCAACTCGTTATTCATGGCTTTTCCTCTGTTGGTTGTGGTTCTACGAATCCAACTTAGTAATTATAGCATTTTCGTTGGTTTGTTATTTTAGCGATTCTGGTCGCGAAGGATTTCCGCGAGATTGATTCCGAAAATCTCGGGGCTCAATTTAAAACCATTGATTTCAAGACGTGGGCTAAACAAAGGACGGATACCGGTCGGTTTTAATTCACCAGTGACCCGGCCTTCCGCGTCTACACCAGTTTGTTCAAATTTAAAGATATCGGTCATCACGACCACATCGCTTTCCATTCCAGAGATCTCGGTAATGTAGGTGATGCATCGTTGACCGCCTTTCAATCGTGAGAGATGGATGATCAGATCGATCGCAGAGGCAATCTGAGAACGGATGGCCTTGACTGGAAGATCTACCCCAGCCATGAGAGTCATCGTTTCCATCCGCGAGATCACATCCCGAGGCGAATTGGCATGCAGCGTGGTGAGAGATCCATCGTGCCCGGTGTTCATTGCCTGAAGCATATCGAGACACTCAGCACCGCGCACCTCGCCGACAACAATCCGGTCGGGTCGCATGCGTAAAGAATTCCGAACCAAGTCTCGAATGGTGACAGCGTTTTTTCCTTCTGAATTCGGCATCTTGGATTCCATGCGGGCAATATGGGTTTGTTGGAGTTTCAGCTCAGCGGCATCCTCGATGGTAACGATCCTGTCACCGTTGGGAATATAGCTGGAGATGGCATTTAAAAGGGTGGTTTTTCCGGACCCCGTCCCTCCAGAGATGATGATATTCAAGCGCGAGATTACGCAGGCTTTGATGAAAGAGGCCATATTTTCAGTGAGCGTACCCATTTGGATGAGCTGTTCCATCGAATACTTGTTCTTGGCGAACTTCCTTATCGTCACCAATGGACCGTCAATGGCAACCGGGGGAATGACCGCGTTCACGCGTGATCCATCCGGCAAACGGGCATCCACGGTGGGACTGTCCGCGTCGATACGCCGACCCAATGGCAGGATGATTTTATCGATAATACGGACGATCTCGTCATCCGAATCAAAATGGATATCGGTTTCTTCAAGTACACCAAATTTTTCGATGAAAACCTGATTTTTTCCGTTGACCATTACCTCTGATATTTCGGGGTTATCCAATAAAGGTTGTAATTTACCAAAACCCAGGACTTCATCCTCGATCTCTTTAAAGATGATTTCGCGGTCAGCTTCAGGGATCGTGATTCCCAACCCCTGGTATTTTTTCAATAAGGTTTCACTGAAAACAGCCGATCGCTGTTCCATGGTTCCTGTAATGCCATCCACTTCACGAACGATCTGTTCCAACAGATGTATTTTTAATTTCTGCAGGTCTTTGGATGAGATTTCTTGAAGAGGGCGGGTATCTCCGACACTCATACGTCCTCTTTTCGATCTGAATCGGCGACGATCCAGATGATTTGTGATTTGTTGACTGCCATGAAATCCGCTGAAAAAAGCAGGTGTATCCCTTCAACATCATATACTTCTACCCTCGTTAGCGCGAGAAAAGGTTCAGGGTTGTTCATCTCTTCCTTGATCCTTCTTTCGACGCGAAGGTGAATCATGCCATGTAAACGTTGTGACGGCAGTTGGATAGTCACCCCGACGGGGATCTTTTGAACCACGTCCGTGAAGATCTTGCCTTTGTCGTCGAAATGGGTGATCATCTCTCACTCAACTTTCTCAAACTTCTAGAGCAGGCATCTGGTATCCCAACCCAGTGCGGGTGACGATATGCACGGGGGAATGAGGGTTGTCTTCCAGTTTCTGGCGTAATCGGGCGATACTGACCCACAGGATCTCTTTTTCAGCACGGTAACTCTCTCCCCAGGTGGCCTCGAGCAGTTCCTCGGCAGTCAGAACCTGGCCAAGATGGTGAGCGAAGAAGATTAGAAGTTTATATTCGGTGGCGGAAAGATATACCTGGTGGTCATTTTTCCAGACCTCTGCTTTGGCGATGTCGATACGTAGATCGCCGTGGATGAACACGCGGGCTTCGGAAGATTCAGGCTGGTTGGCGGTACGCCGCAGCACCGCGCGAACACGTGCCACCAATTCGGTAGCCGAGAAAGGTTTAACGATATAATCATCCGCTCCGATATTCAAGCCATTCACTCGGTCGTGCTCCTCGCCTAGAGCTGTGAGTAAAATGATAGGGATATTCGAAAATTGTCTGATACGTTCACAGGTCTTGATCCCATCCAATTTCGGCATGATCACATCAAGAATGATCAGGTCAGGCGATTCGTGAGAGAGCATATCCAGTGCTTCTTCACCATTCGTCCCGGATACTACGTTGTATCCCTCGGCTTCGAGGTTCACTTTCAACAAACGCACATATAGCGGTTCATCATCGACGACGAGGATTTTTGTAGTCATTTTATTTTTTCTCCAATAGTCGATTCTTTTGCGGTAGGTAAAGCCGGAAGATGGATAGTGAAAGTCAATCCCCAGCCTTGCGGAACCGACGCGGTGATCTCTCCCGATTGGCGTTCGATGATCTCCTTACAGATCGATAAACCCAGTCCAGAACCGTGTACCTTGATCGATTGCTCTGGATCGCGGAAGAAACGGGTGAAGAGGTTGGGGAGATATTTCTCCGAAATTCCCGGACCGGTGTCACGATAATCGATCACAACCTGGTCGCGGGTTTGCTTAACAGTGATATAGATTTCTGCGCCGGGAGCATACTTGATCGAGTTCCCCAACAGATTATCGATCACCTGAGCCAACCGATTAGGGTCGCCTTTGATATTTTGAATACCGGAGTCGAAATCCATGTGGACGATCAGATCCGGGTGATTTACCAACGCACGGCTTACCTCATCGCGGATCAGTGCGTCCATCCTCACCAGTTGAGTGTCAAATTTCATCTGACCGCTTTGCAGTCTCGATGAATCTAGTAGATTGTCAATCAATTCCTGCAGGTGGTTGGTTTCGCGGTCAATAATCCGCAAAAAATCCATCTGAGTTGTAGCATCCCATTTGGTGTCTTCACGGAGCAGGGTGGTGGTATAGCCTTTGATGAACCCCAACGGATTACGCAGCTCATGAGAGATTGTATTGATGAAATTCTCCTGCAGTTGCCTAACACTGGATTGGGTTTTGACCTTTTCTTCAAATTCTGACAGTAATTTCTTTGCGAGGATATTCGCCACCTGCGTTCTTAAAAAACTGACGTATCGAGTGTCTTCCTCTGAAAAATCTGGTCCCCCAAAACGAATGATCACCAGTGCGCCTGGGTTGCAGATGAAGGGCTGGAATGGTACTCCCATTATGAAGGGGTTGGTCAATCGTTCTTCCTTGATGATCTTCTCAGGTTTTTCTATGATCATCTTTTTTGAGGATACCACACGTGAAGCCACGGCTTCTCCCCAGGAAACATCCGCTTCACTGGATTTACCACGACCAAATGAACGGGCGTAAACCACCTCAAGACGTTGGGAATTCGTATCTGTAAGGTAAATGGCGAGGTTATCAACGATGAAAAATTTTCTGGAGAAAGATAATAAATCATCTAGCAGGAGCTTCCATTCTTTTTCTCCCGTACAGATGTCACAGAGTTGGTATAAGGTTTCAATAGATAGATCAGTCATCGCTTGTATGGCCTGCATCTAAAATCATTATACATGATTCAGAAAACTAGACGCGGTCAAGCAAAAACGAAAAAGCACTACCTTCTCCCAATTTGGAGGTCACGATCAACTGTTCTCCGTGAGCTTCGATGATCTTTTGCGCCAAGGTCAGTCCAATGCCTGTACCGCCCTGTTTTCGTGTAGACGAACCATCAATTTGATGAAAGGGTTCAAATATCTCATTGAGTTTGTCTGGTTCAATGCCGATTCCTGAATCCTCAATCGAGATTTTTGTTTTTTCTCCTTCAGGTTTGACCATAATATCAATCCTTCCACCGATCTGATTGAATTTTATGGCGTTATCGAGCAACTGGTTGATCACCCAGAAGATTTTGGAACGGTCTGCGCTGACAACTATTGATTCTTCAGGAACCGATTTTGTGATAATGGCTTTCTTTTTCTTTATCGATGATTCAGATTTAGCGACAACTTCATTAATTACGGCACGGATATCGAAAGTATCCCTTTCAATGGAGATACCACCAACCTCGGACGTGGAAAAGAGAATCAGGTCTTCTATAAGATGCCCTAACCGCTCGCTGGCCTTATGGATGATATCCAACGATTCCTTCTGATCGGGATGGAGGTTGTCGAGTCCATCCCCATACATCAAATCCAGATATCCCAGGATGTGAGTTAGGGGAGTGCGCAATTCGTGAGAAATGTTTGAAATAAAGTTTGCTTTCAGATCATTAAGTTCGGAAAGTTTCTTATAGGCTGCTTCCAGCTCGGCCGTTCTTTGTTGGACGCGTTTCTCGAGGGTTTCGTTGGCTTCTTTTAGGCTATTCTGTAATTTGAGGATTTGCTGGGTGATCGCCTGATCCAAAGTTTGTTGATCAATCAAGCCCATTTCGCGTATGACTTGACCCAACAGGGGATTCTTTCCTTCTGTGCGTTGTTGTTTTTGGTATTCGAGGGCGGCGATGAGTTGTTCCTGCGTAATTAACCCCTGGTCAACCAGGACATCTCCCAGACGAGGAATCAGAACTTCAGGAGTAAGCGCCATTAATCCTCTTCTTTATTCATAATCATGATCACGCATTGGCTCGAAAAAGCAAAAATCAGGCGGTTAAAGTCTTCGTGATTGAAGGATGTTTCACTATATCAATGATTATATATATCAAAGCGCAGACAATCAATGCGCTGGGAGCGATTTCAAGAATTCGCTGTTACTTTCAGCGATCACTGGACAAGAATTGGAAGGATCAATCTCCCAGCAATTGTCTCAACAATCCATCAAGTTCTTCGTCGGAAAAATAATGGATTGTGATCGTCCCGCCTTTTTTTCCATGGTGGAGGGTGACGCGTGTTGAGAGTTTGCTGCGCAGACGCTCTTCGATCTCTTGAATTTCGGGGTCGGGAATGGTTTCGTGGACGGGTTCTGGTTTGTGACCGGTGAGTTTGCGTACCAATTCTTCTGTCTGACGGACATTGAGGTCATGTGTAATGATCGATTGCAACGCAGCTATCTGTGACTGTGGTGTAGCGAGTCCAAGCAGCGCTCGGGCATGTCCCTCACTGATCTGACCGTCGGCCAGGGCTTTCTGTACGATATCCGGTAATTTCAACAGGCGCAGGGTATTGGTGACTGCGACCCGGCTCTTGGATACCTTCTCACTGATCTCTTCGTGAGAAAGACCAAAATCGTCCATCAGTTCGCGGTAGGCTTCGGCGGTTTCGAGCGGGGAGAGATCGGAGCGTTGAACGTTCTCGATGAGGGCGAGTTCGAGGCGCTGCAGGTCGTCGGCTTCGCGTACGATCACCGGGACTTCGTCTAATCCGGCAATTTTAGATGCGCGCAGACGGCGTTCACCAGCGATAAGTGTGTACATACCGGATAAAGGATCGAATGTGACAACCAGTGGCTGCAAAATGCCATGTTTGCGGATCGAGTTTGCCAGTTCTTCCAGATCGTCGCCGTTCATCGATTCGCGAGGTTGACGCGGATTAGGAACAATGAGCGCGGTCTGAACTAGCGTTGTACCCTGGGGGGCGGAACTTTCAAAATCATTACCAGGGATCAGCGCATCCAAACCTCTTCCAAGTCCACCTTTACGAGCCATTTTCACCTGCCTGAACCTGAATTTCATCGAATTTGACGCCATCCTGGGTGAGAATCTCGCGCGCCAGCAAGTCGTAGGCTTTGGCTGCTGTCGTTTCAGGAGCATAGTAGGCGATCGGCAGCCCATAGGATGGTGCTTCGGCGAGACGGATGCTGCGCGGAATGACGGCGTTCATCACCTGGGTGGGGAAGTGCTTCTTGACCTCGTTGACCACGTCCATGGCGAGGTTGGTACGGCCGTCAAACATGGTGAGGATCACACCGCGTATCTTCATTTCGTGGAAAAGTGAATTACGGATGCGGTTGAGCGTCTGGGTCAACTGGCCAATGCCTTCGAGGGCCAGGTATTCACACTGGACAGGGATAATCACGCCGTCGCGGGCAGCCATGAGGCCGTTGACCGTGAGCAGGCTGAGCGAGGGAGGGCAATCCACCAGGATGTAGTCGAATCGATCGATAACCGGTTTAATGGCCTCGCGCAGGCGAAATTCGCGCTGCTGCACGTCAATGAGTTCCACCTCGGCGCCGGCCAGAGAAGGGGAAGCGGGAAGGAGGTTGATTTTCAACTTGGGGTTGTAGAGAATTTGCGGGGCAATTGGATCTTGACCAAGTAGAACTTCGTACGTGCCCTTTTTTACCTCATATTTGTCGATACCGAGAGAGGAGGTAGCGTTGGCCTGGGGATCGATATCAACCAGAAGCACTCGCTGACCGTAGAGCGCCAGATAGGCTCCCAGGTTGATCGCTGTGGTCGTCTTGCCGACGCCGCCTTTTTGGTTTACCAGAGTGTGAATTTTCGTCATAGTTGTGTCAATTCAATACTTCCTGTAAGGTCTGCCGAACTTCCACGGCAGTTGGGATACCGTCCATGGTAACGCGGGTGACCGAGCGGGCCGCGAGCTGGGTGGCCACACGGGCCGCCTCCCACGGATCGCGGGTTTGCTGGTAACGGATAAAGAATGAAGCCGCGAAGATATCACCGGCACCGACCGAATCGATCTCGTTTTCCTGTGGAGGACGTATATAGCGTACGTCGTTGTTCCAATAAATGCGGGCTCCGCTGGCGCCTTCGGTGACGACGAAAACCGGTACTGTCGCGGCATACTCCTGAATGATATCCTCGTCGCCAAGGATGTCTTCGATACTAAGTATAGCGATGTTTGCGTTTTTTAGAATACGGTCGATGCCTTTCCAATCGAAAAACGAGACCAGACCGTTCTCGTCCCACTGACGCAGCCAACCCTGTGGAGTGACCCCACGCAGGGAGAGCGGAAAACGTTCCAACATCTCAGGGTCGATCTCACCGGCAATAGGTCCAAAGTGGACAATGGGCGTGTCACGCCAGGCAATTGGGATATCGTCGTAGGTGAGGGTTTCGGCACGTGCGCGGCAGTACTGGACGCGTCCGCTAGGCGTGGCAATATTCTCGAAAGTGGAATTGACCGTGGAGGTCTTGCGGATGAGCTTGATCCCGTCCAATTCGGGGAGGGCCAGGTCATCGCGGCACGAAGTTACAATCCCGACGCGCAAGCCAAAGGCTTTGGCGGTGAGCGAACCGTAAGAAGCCGTCCCTCCCAGGCGGAACCCCGAGGAGGTGACGTCCTGGGTGACATGACCAATGAGTAAATAATCCACCGGCTCTACGACAGCAAGCGAGTTCATCCCACTTTCCCCGCTCAACTAAAGTTTTGTTTCATCCTCGTCGCCGAGGGAAAAGGATTTTGCGTATTTCTCGTCTTCATCCAGGTTGACGCCTGGAACGGGGTTACCGCAATAGGGGCATAGCTCCCAGGGCAGCTCAATGGCTTTGCCGCAGTGAGAACAGGTTTTCTTGAGTTTGACATGGCAGTTCGGGCAGGCGACCCAATCGTTTTGAACGTGGCGGCTGCAGCCCGGGCAGAGGGAGGCGTCTTCAAGGCTTTGAAGGAGAGCTTCTTCTTCCAGAGTATGCTGGTAATCTTCTTCAAGGGTGCGGGTTGGACGCAGAATGAGGTAAACCAGTACGCCGGGCAGCGATAGCAGCGCCACGATGATCACGGCTAGAATGCGCATAAAAGGATCGCGACTGCGCGAGCGGATGTCACGGAAGGTCCAGAAGATAAGGCTGAGCCAAAGCGCGGCCAGGAAGGCTGCCGCGAAGCCAACACCGAAGGTGGAAATTTGCTTGAGAATGCCAGCGTCTATTGTCATAGGTTGGATGCTCCCACGCAGAAATTATAGCATGGATGGTCGGGAGCGCAGCCAAATTGGGCGAAAATTCGCTTGCTGGATTTGGCCGTCAGCGCTATAAAGGAAGTCGAAGTTCAGTTGGAGGGAAATCATTATGGTGAGAGAATCTCAAGGAAATTACCGAATCACCGATCTGGCGGAAGACGAACGCCCGCGCGAGCGGCTGATTGCGACCGGTCCGGGCGGGTTGAGCAAAGCAGAACTGCTGGCGATCTTGCTGCGGGTGGGGGTGAGTGGCGAGAACGCGGTGCAACTGGCGCAGCGCATTCTGGATGAACTGGGCGGATTGGCTGGCATCCAGCGCGCCAGCGTGAGCGACATGTGCAAGATCCACGGATTGGGCGAGGCCAAAGCCGCACAGATCAAGGCAGCCATCGAGCTGGGCACTCGCCTGGCGCGCGAACAGAGCGATGAACGCGGCCCGTTGAGTTCTCCGGCGGACGCGGCGGCAGTGATCCAGTTGGAGATGCAGGGCCTGGTGCAAGAGGAACTGTGGGTGTTGCTGCTGGACACGCGCAACCGTCTGCTCAATCAGCCTGAACGGATTTACAAGGGCTCGCTCAACCTGTCGCTGGTACGGGTGGGAGAACTGTTCAAACCGGCCATCCAGAAGAGCGCGGCTTCGCTGATCCTGGCGCACAACCATCCCAGTGGCGACCCGACCCCCAGCCCCGAAGACGTGGCGCTAACGCGTTCCGTGGTGCAGGCGGGAAAGCTGCTTGACATTGAGGTTCTCGATCACCTGGTGATCGGTTACGGCAGGTACGTGTCGATGAAAGAGAAAGGCCTGGGCTTCGCCTAGGTCAATTCCGTTGACAATTGGCAACGTATCCGGTAAAATTGCAATTCGTTGGCGAGGTAGCTCAATGGTGGAGCAGTGGACTCATAAGCCATTGGATGTGGGTTCAAATCCCACCCTCGCCACTATTGTTTAGTTTACACCTTCAAGATGAGGCTCTATATGGAGCCTCGAATGCTTTAAGGTTATGTCTACCAGTTGGCTTAACATTGGATAAAAACTTCTCCGGTTCGTCGAAGATGTATGTGATGGTTACGTCCTGTTCTGGTAGGTAAACGATGTGCTGACTGTAGAGTCCGTCCACGCGCCGGAGGGTAGAGGCGCGGTTCACCAACATCTTTGACTGTATTGCAATCAGTGTGGTTTGACCTGTAGAATGGATTAAGCGAAATTTCCCTTTATTTGTTTTGGAGGTCAAGATGATACACTGTGAGAAGTGCAGCTCTTTAAACCCGCCTGAACAACAAAGATGTCAAAATTGCGGAAGGTCGCTGCTGCCAGGTACCGGGGTACTGGTAAGGATTTTTGTCCTGCTGTTTTCCATCGCGATAGCTGGATTGGGGGTGTTTATTTTGAGCCGGATGATGAACAATCCGGATTACAAAGGGCTGGGATGTGCCTTGACCTCACCCATTCTTTGGGGAATTGTGGTCGTCGTCATGCCGATCAGCGGTCTGGTTTATGCTTTAAAACCCACACCTCTTTTCGAGCGATATCTGGATCGAGGAAAACGGCATGTCAATTTGGATAAAGATCAGGCACTGGCTGATTTCTCGAAGGCGCTGGAGTTGGCTCCAGAGAAGGAACGCGCACCAATCCTGAAAGAACGCGCCAAATTGCTGGAATCGATGGGGCAAACGGAACAGGCGACTCGTGATAAAATCGCCACCCTGGAAAACTCAAACGCTTATTCGGGGGCGGAGGGGTTTGCCGCCTTGACCGGTTTGGATAAAGACTCGGTTGTCCAGGGGATGAGAGAGAATGATCAAAAAGCACTTTTGCAGGCACATAGCGCTATCGCGCTTGGTTACTGCACGAAATGCAAGATGGCCGTCCAATTGGATGTGAAGTCACATTGTGTGCTGCACCCTCATGCGCGGATCACGAACATCCACCTCGCGGTTCCAGCAGATATCAATGTGACAATGACTCAGATCAATGAGAAAGCAAAGAAGGATCAAAGACTGGCTTTGATCAGGACAATTGTTTTTGTTGTGGGAGTAATCATTCTATGCGTGGTGATTTCATTGCTTACTAATCCGAGGTAAAGGATTCATCATAGCGAATGAAGTAAATTGTTCCACGTCAACTCAATAATGGACGTCATCTTCTGCGGCTCGTTGGAGATGTAAGTGACGGTCGCGTCCTGTTCGGGCAGACCGATGATGTATTGGCCGTATAGCCCGTCCACACGCCAGGTGCCAGGGATACGGTTCATCCACATCTGGTAGCCGTAGCCGCTACGGTAATCGGCGGTGGCGAAGGGCTCGTTGAAGTCAGCAGTGATAATCTGCTGTTTCGTCGCCTGGACCACATATTCGCGGGGGATGAGCTGTTTACTCTGCCATTCACCCAGGTTGAGTAGGAGCTGCCCGAACTTTGAAAGGTCCGTGGCGTTGAGGTAAAGCCCTGAACAGCCAAACGCGATGCCGGCGGGGTCCGACTCCCAGCGCGGGGTCTCGATGCCGAGCGGGTTGAAGAGACGCGGCAGCAGATAATCGCGCAGGTTCAGACCGCTGAGTTTGGTGATGAGCTTGGAGAGCATGTAGGTGGCGCTATTATCATATTTGAAGCGCGTTCCCGGAGCGTCTACGAAGGGCTCGGCGAAGAAGAGCGATTCGATGTCATCCACGGATTCACCTTTTTCGAGGGCTGCGGACACGGGGTCAACGCGATGGCCGGCACCCATGCAAAGCAGGTCGCGCACCCGTAAATGCTGCAAATTGTCATTGACTTCACCTTCTGGGTGGAAATACTCCAGCAACGGGTCGTTGATCGAGAACAAGCCTTCCGCCTGGGCAATGCCTACCGCCATCGAAACGAAGGTCTTACTGGCTGACCAGAGCAACACGGGTTTTTCGGGGGCGAAATCGTGGCGCGCGATGATCTCGCCGTGCTGGCGTACGATCACGTTGAGGATGTGTAGGTTCTGTGCTTGCGCAGAAGCGATCAGGTCGGAAAAGATTGAAATCATGAGGTGTTCTTTCTGTGAACTGGGTTGATGCTTTTGATTCTATCATGACTGAGATTTAGGAAAATTGAATTCATGCTCATGAACCAGCAGCAGGAGAAATCCTCTACTGATTGTTGAAAGGAACCGGTCCTGGCGCAGACAGGTGAGCGGCTGACAAAGTGATGAAGGTAGTTCATTCCGATTGGTGCTAAGATTATTCGATGATATGATAGGAATTAAGTTCTTCTGAATATTAGGGTGCACCTTGAAAAAACATTTCTTCACGCCTGCTTTCATCCTTTATTCGATCATCCTCCCAATGACAGGGCTTGAATTCTATTGCCTGTTTTTCAAAATTCTGCTGTCACGCGCATTCGAAAAAGGAGTGAACTTTTATTTTGTAAACGGGTTGTTTTATATCAGTGCTGGTCTGATCCTCGCCTTTGTGAGTTTGTTGATCATCCAAAAAGACGCGGCGAAACAACTCGTTCACCAATTCCGATCCAACTACTCAATTCAGCGTTTTGAAAAAAAGGACCTGCTGCTGATCCTGTTGCCGATGACGCCGATCATCCAATACATTTTTAGCAATATTGACAGTATGACCGTGAAAGACGCGGCCGTTATCCTGGGAGGATTTATATTGCTCTCAGGGGTGATAATCTATATCCTGCCGATGTTTTGCGGTAGAGCTGATTCGAAGCGAATTTTAATGCTGATGGGATTGGCATTCATATTCACAATAAACAGCATGGCGCTGATCAGCGACTCTTTTTCCTGGTATTTGAGGGGAAGTTTCCTGATCCAGTTTTTCATTTTCCTGTTTGTTCTCATCATCGCCATGGTTTTTTACGATGTCAAGTTCAAATTTTTTCTCAGCGCTCTGATATCCTGTCTGTTTGTCTTTAACAGCGCGGTGATAATTACCTCGTCCATGACTGAAGAGAAGACTTCAGAAGACATGTTTTATCAAAATGCCGCACTCCAATATGCGCAAGTAAGGAAGCCTGCCATAAAACCAAATATTTATTTGCTCATCTATGATGCTTATGCAAGTATGGAAACCATCAATGCATACGGCATCGACAATCAGCCGCAGTACGATTTCCTGGAGCAAAATGGTTTTGTCTTCTATCAGGGTGTCTACTCTGTAGGGGCCACTTCTCTGGACTCCATGGCCCGTGTTCTCAATATTTCCATGGAATTTTATGGAAATAATCGACGCGCTGTTTCGGGGGATGGCATTGTCCAAAAAATTTTGAAGGAAAATGGGTATGAAACATATGGATTGTTTGCAATCGATTATTTCTTTGTGAGTATCGATTCAAGTTATTACCATTCTTATCCTGAGCAAGAATCAAGCGCATATAAAAAAATCATTCCGGCAATATTGATTGGAGAATTTCGCTTTGATTTCAGTTTTACAGAACAAAAGCATATCGAATTTGTCAAATTTAAGCAGGGTGTTTTTGCCAATGAACCGGTGAATCGCTTTATCTACATGCACACCAATTTGCCATCCCACAGCCAAAACTCAGGAGTCTGTCTTGTTAATGAAGTGGATCAATATGCCCAAAGACTAAAGCGTACTAATTTAGAAATGCAGCAAGATATTGAAATCATTCTTAAGAATGATCCTTCTGCAATTCTAATCATTGCTGGAGACCATAGTCCTTACCTGACCAAGAATTGTACAGGTACGGGTGGGAAATATCCCCTTTCTCAGATTAATCGTCTGGATATTCAGGACCGCTATGGAACATTTCTCGCCATTCGCTGGCCGGATGGGAGCTACCAGGGATATGACAAGATCACAGTGCTTCAGGATATTTTCCCAGTAGTATTCGCATATATATACAAGGATGAAGGATTCCTTAATTTAAAAATATCCCCGATAACCCAGGAATCGCAAATCGTCAGCGGTGCGACTGTTCATAATGGGATCATCATAGGGGGGATCAATGATGGGGAACCCTTGTTCATATCAAACAACTAGAAATGAATTGACTTATTATTGTGAAGGTTTTCGTGCAATTGTTTCCCGAATGATCATCTACGTTGGGGTGTCTCATGGTTTAGCGATATACCTGAAGAAAAATGAATTTGAAATATCGGATACATAATCGCTGACCATATCTGGATCAAAAGTGGATAAGGAGCACCAGTCATCCGCTGTCAGGGTGCCGGGATGGGCCTGTTCAGGTTTAGAGGGGAAGCTGCGTCTAGTCTCCTGCGGCGCTGAGCAGCGATCAACAGTTAATTCGTTGGTGGAAGATAGGTAATAACTGACAGTGCGGTAGATCGAACGATCGATCTCGAAAAGTGGGGTGAGCGCACCGACAGCCAGCATTAAGATTAGAGCGATACTGATCTTGGATCTTTCGTGAAAAATGATCTCTCCAGACCAGACCAGAAGCAGAAATAGCATAGCGATGGGCGCTCGCCGGCTGATGATGTACACATCAGAGACGGTGAATAATAGCGAGATAAGAAGAGTGGGTGCCATTAGATACCATGTGATGTCCTGTTTTCTGAATCGAGATGCGCATAGCCAAATAAGGGTCCATTCCAACAGAGAGAACAATACTATCTGGAAGATGAAGACCGGGGTGATGCTTACCAAACGGGTGGTTGAGACAGCCGCGTTGCTGCGGTAAAAAAGGTAGCAAAGGATGGTGATCAAGCCGCCGCCAAGAAGGTTCTCCAGGCTTAACCAGTCGCGAAGCTGTGAAATCCAACGTTCACGGGGCGATGTCATAGAATCGGTTGGAAAAATGAAGCCGTTCAGGAAGCGGCCAATCACCAGCACTGCCAACCCAAGCGCGGGGATTGGAGCGTAGAAGAAGCACAGGCTCCAGACAAGGAAGGTTGAGCGGTTCTCTTGCAGATTGAGAATTAAACCTGCGCAGATCCAAACGGGCAAACTCTGGTTGAAAACCCAGAACAACTGGGTGGTGAACGAGGAAAACTGGAAGGATTGCCACCATTCCAGGTGCGTTATCGGTGGCCAGAGAGTGGGGTAGGGGGAAGTAAAAACCGAGCTAGAAATGAGCGCTCCGACCGAATCCATGCCGCTGAAGAAAACTAAAAGGAACAGTGAGGGGATTAATCCTGCCCGCACCTTTTTAGAGATTAGCAATACCGTCAGGATCACGCCTATCAAAGTGTAGAGATAGAGTATGAAATTGGCTGCCTGCCAACCAAGTAGTTTGCCAATCAGGGCCGGGATAAGCCAGTAGCCAAAATAATACACCATACTCTGGGAGCCTGACGGGAAGGTGACAGTTCCAAGCGTGGTGTAATAGACAGGCCAGCGGTAGTTGATGAGATCGCGGAAAATGGCATTCCTACTATTAAAATCGAAATTCTGAAAAGCGTATCCGCCAATGCCGGAAAGAATCACCCAGACAGCTGCCAGAACAAGCAACCAGATCCACTCTTTACGGGTGGAATGCTTTAATTCACTGCCAGCTTCAGTTTTCCACAGTTTCCAGGTGAAGAAAGCCAGAAGAAATCCGATAGGGAAGCCGATGTACCAATGCAGAAATCCCAGGCAAAATACTACGAAGGGTAGAATCAGGTAAATCAGGCTGGCGCGAAAAAGGTTACAGCTGGATGTAAGGGACAATTTTTCTTTCATTCGAATATCAGGAGAAGACAACTTTTCCTATTCTGTGAAATGTTTCTCTGAAGCGATTCTAACATGAACTTTTGAAATGAAGTCTCAAAAACCGATGGGAACAACACCATCAGACTATAATTCAAATTATGGATACCCACTCGATCGACCAACGCAAAGCAACCTACGTTCGCGCAATTTTCCAAAAAGTAGCTGCAAATTACGATCGAATGAATACCTTAATGACTGTCGGGCAGGACAGGTTTTGGCGCAGTGAAGTGATCAAGATGGCCGGTCTGCAGGGGGGAATGCGTGTGCTCGACCTGGGCAGCGGTACCGGTGACCTGGCGAGGATGGCAGTGAAGGCTGAACCGCGTATCGAGATTGTTGCTGCGGATATTTCGATGGAGATGATGCTAACCGGCAGGCGAAAAGGCAATCTGCCCTTCGTGGCTGCTGATGCCGGGCAGACTCCTTTTTCAAGTGGTTATTTTGATGTAGTGATTTCTGGCTGGCTTGTGCGCAACGTGGTCAACCTGGATGGTGTATTGGCCGAGCAATACCGTTTGCTCAAGCCTGGGGGAAGGATTATCATTCTGGATACAACCCGCCCGACTCGAAACCTCCTGACGCCGTTTGTTTGGCTGCACATGCACATAGTCATTCCGTTGCTGGGAAGAATTGTTTCACGTAACCCTGAAGCGTATCAATATCTACAGAGTTCCTCAGAAAGCTTCTTACTGGCTGAAGATCTGGCTGGGAAGATGGAGAAGGCCGGGTTCAGAGAGGTTGGTTTTAAACGGTACATGGCCGGGACGATCGCAATCCATTGGGGCGAAAAATGGCTATTGTGAGGCTGGAATGATAGAATATTGATATGACCGATAAAGTATTGATTGTTGAAGATGAAGTTGGGTTGCAGGAAACCCTCTCGTATAATCTGAAACGGGAGGGATTCCAGGTAGAGATGGCCGGCGACGGCGCAAAAGCGCTTGAGACTGCGCGGTCATGGCACCCCGACTTGATTCTGCTGGATATAATGCTACCGGTGATGGACGGGTTTGAAGTCTGTAAAATCCTGCGCGCTGAAATGGATATCCCGATCCTGTTTCTCTCAGCAAAATCGGATGAGATCGACCGCGTTGTCGGATTAGAAATCGGGGCTGACGATTACATCATCAAGCCGTTCAGTATGCGCGAACTGCTGGTGCGCGTGAAGGCAAGACTGAAAACTTACCATCAATTGCACGAACTGAAAGAAAAAGACGAAACTGGCGGGCCTGGGGATAAGCTTGCTTTCGATAATTTGACAGTCGATCTGGCACGCCATGAAGTCATCCTTAATGGGAAACCATTACAACTTAAACCCAAAGAATTTGAACTGCTTGCTTACCTGGTGGAAAACCGTGGCAGGGCACTCACCCGTGAATTAATCCTTGACAAGGTATGGGGATGGGATTTTGTGGGTGACAGCCGCACCGTGGATGTTCACATCCGCTGGCTTCGCAGCAAGATCGAGAAGAACCCCGAAGAGCCAACTCGGATCGTCACTGTACGTGGGGCAGGGTACCGGTTTGAAGGCTAACCGATGAAAAGGACATTACGCTGGCAATTTCTCCTTCCGTTACTGGTTTTCTTCACAATCGCTTTTGCCGGTATCGACCTTTATCTATCAAAGGCATTTCTTACAATTTATCAGAACCATTTAAAAGATAATCTTTCCGTTGAAGCAAGCCTGATCATCAATGAATTATTTGAATCAGTGGGTTTCCCTGACACGATAAATCACCTGCAAACGAAGGTGAATCGCTATGGAGAAACGCTCGGTGCCAGAGTAACTGTGATCCGTCCGGACGGAGTGGTACTGGCTGATTCTCTGGTAGATGCTGCGACAATGGAGAATCACCTCTCTCGACCTGAAGTTCAGCAAGCACTGATGGGAAATGCAGGGTATGAGGTGCGTTATAGTACGACATTGAAGGAGCAGATGCTCTACGTGGCAGTCCCTGTGATCCATGGTGATCAAGTAGTTTTGATTGTGCGGCTGGCGCGATCCCTTGAGTCGATCGAGAATGACGTCAGAGGGTTGAACCGAACGATTCTAATCTCTGGGATTATCTCATTGTTATTATTGCTCGGGATCACCTTCCTGATATTCAGAAAGACCACTGAGCCCTTGGACAGGTTGATCGATGCTACCCGTGATTTTTCGTTCGGGAATCTCAAGCAGGTGCGTGTACGGAAACATGGGAATGAGCTTGATGGTTTGGCATCAGCGTTCAATCAAATGGCGGTGAAGATCAATGATCAGATGCAGGACCTACATGAGCAAACGGAACGCCTGAGCAATATATTAAATCAGATGCAAGACGGCGTAGTGATTGTTAGCGAGAAGGGAATCATCCAGTCGATTAATCCTGCCGCTGAAAAGATGTTTGATGTGGTGGGGGTGAAGGCAGTCGGAGAACCATTGATACAGGTTCTGCAACACTATCAGGTCAGTGAGCTTTTCCGACAGACGCTGGAAAGTGGCACGCAAAACTCATCTGCCATCGATATTTCACAACGATCATTGTATTTGCAGGCGATCGGTTCCGTGCTACAAGATCCCGATGGTCGATCAGTTTTATTGCTTTTCCAGGATACTTCCAGGCAACGGCAATTAGAGGCCATGCGTAAGGATTTTGTCAGTAATGTTTCGCACGAACTGCGTACTCCTTTGGCTTCACTGCGAGCGCTCTCTGACACACTTGAAAATGGCGCTTTGGAAGATTTACCAGCAGCCAGACGTTTTGTGGAATTGATGGATGTAGAAATTGCGAAACTAACGCAGATGGTGGATGAACTGCTTGAACTCTCGCGTATCGAATCCGGAACAGTAAAGCTGAACCTAAAGGCAACTGATCCATGCGAAATGATCCGTTCTACTTTATCCCGGATGGAACTTCAAGCAAAACGGTCAGGTCTGACGTTGACCGGGGTGTGTGACGAAAACGCACCAGAAGTCTGGGTTGACTGCGAACAAATCGAACAAGTGCTAATTAACCTAATCCACAATGCGATCAAATTCACACCACCAGGGGGATCGATCACTGTAACGGCTTGTATGGTTGATGGTACCGTTGTGTTTGAGGTAAGAGATACTGGTGTTGGTATAGCCAGAGAGGATCTACCGAGAATCTTTGAGCGGTTTTACAAATCCGATCGTTCCAGAGCTACGCGGGGAACGGGGCTTGGACTTTCGATCGTGAAACACGTCATCGAAAACCACGGTGGTAAGGTGTGGGTGGATAGCGAACCCGGCCAGGGATCGGCCTTTTCTTTTTCGATCCCCATAAAGCCGAAAACGGATTAACCTTCTGTTAACAATCTCTTCTCAATCTTTTAACCCAGAATTCCTTAGACCTTAAAGGCGCACGAGTAAACTCCTGGTTAATCAAAAACTAGGAGAAGAAAATGCGTAAGAATTTGATCGTAACTATTTTTGTTTTGCTCATCGCCGCGATGGCTTTGAGCGCGTGTGGTCAGGCATCTGCGACTACAGAAGCCGCGCCTGCCACTGTTGAACCGGATGCGCCTGCCGCGACTGCCAGCCTGGCTCCCGGATCGGTGCAGATAAATGGTGCCGGCGCTACCTTCCCGTTGCCGGTTTACACCGCGTGGACATACGCTTACCAGTATGTCGATCCCTCTGTTGCAATCAACTACCAGGGCATCGGCTCAGGTGGCGGTAAAAAGGGCATCATTGATAACACCATCGACTTTGCCGGATCGGATTCGCTGCTGAGTGAAGAGGATTACACCAACGGTGGTGATTTGCAGATGTACCCAATGCTTGCTGGCGCGGTTGTTCCCGTTTACAACATTTCCTTTGCCAAGGCTGCCCCAGATGGAACCACACTGCCGGCGCTGGTGCTTGATCGTCAGACTCTGGTAGATATCTATAATGGTGTCGTAAACAAGTGGAATGACGCTAAAATCGTCGCTTTGAACCCTGGTCTCGACGGATATCTCCCCGATGCCACCATCACCGCGGTACACCGCTCTGATGGCTCAGGAACGACTGAAATCTTCACCAAGGCTTTGACTTCCTTCAGCCCGGATTGGACCGCTGGTGGAGCATCCTCTGTGGAATGGCCGGTGGATAAAGCCGGTAACGGCATGGGCGGTAAGGGCAACCAGGGTGTGGCCGCAGCAGTCATCAGCACCCCGAACTCGATTGGCTATGTTGAACTGTCGTACGCGATTTCGAACAAGATGTCGATGGTTTCTCTGGTAAACAAAGCGGGTACCACTGTAGTTGCCAATGCTGATTCAGTAGCCTCAGATATGAGCGATTTCGCCAACGCCTTTGATGCAAAACTAACCGCGACAATTGTTGACGGTGGTGGAACGAATTCCTGGCCCATCACCGGATATACCTATATCATTCTTCATACTACTAGCATGACCGATTGCGTCAAGGCTCAAAAGATCGTGGAATTCCTCAAATGGGCTCTGACTGATGAGGCTGCTGGTAAACAGGCTGCTGGACTTGGTTACTCCGTACTCCCCGCTGCCATTCGTGACCAGGTTCTCGCCAAACTAGGTGAAGTCACCTGCAGTGGAACACCTGTACTCAAGTAACTTGGAATGCTCTCCTTCCTGTTCGTTCTGGAGACGCCTGATTTACGGCGTCTCCAGAAAACTCTGTAATTCGAGGGTGAGTATGGAGAAATCATTGAAGACCAATAAACAAAAATTCAAAAGACTTGAAAAAATGATCGAACATGGCGATCGACCCTGGCAAGGGTTGCTCATCATTATTGCAATATCGGTCATTTTGTTGATGGCTGCTATCGGTTATATGCTTTGGAAGGATTCAAGTCAATCACGGGTGTTATTCGGGATCAGGTTTCTGCTTCCTACCAGCGATCCAAGCTGGGATCCGGTGAATGATGATTTTCAAGCTTGGCCATTCATCTTCGGGACATTACTTACCTCGCTGGCAGCGATCGTGATTGCGCTACCGATCAGCCTGGGAATCGGAATCTTCCTGGCTGAGTTGTGTCCTCATTGGTTACGGACACCATTAAACTGGTTGGTGGAATTACTAGCAGCCATTCCATCAGTGATCTATGGTCTTTGGGGAATTTTTGTCTTTTTACCCAAAGTGGTCGCGCCAGTGGGAGCTGGTCTTGCCACGACTTTTGCAAATATTCCCATCCTTGACCAATTGTTCAAAGGTCCAATGCCAGCAAGCGGATCATCCCGACTGGCGGCCAGTCTGATCCTGACCATTATGATCATCCCAACCATTTCAGCGATCAGCCGAGACGTTTTCCTGGCTATCCCAGCATCACAGCGTGAAGCTGCATTAGCACTCGGTGCCACCCGCTGGGAGATGATCTATCAGGTGCTGATCCCATACGGGTTGTCGGGTATTCTTGGCGCGTTGATTCTGGGGCTTGGCCGGGCGCTTGGTGAAACCATGGCAGTGACGATGGTAATTGGCAACAGTATCGAAAGTTCGGTATCACTGCTACGACCGGGTTATACCATGGCCAGTATCATCGCCAATGAATTTGCCGAAGCTGTCTCAAAACTACATTCTTCCAGTCTGATCGAGATCGGACTCGTCCTTTTTTTCCTGACTTTATTGCTAAATTCGCTTGCCCGGCTATTAGTTTGGAACGTAGCCCGAAAGACGAGAATGGAGGTACGCGCATGAGCGAGTTCGGTTTGCTCATCGAAGTTGGAATGCACCGGCGCAAAGCCAGACGTAAGGCAACCAATGCCCTAATGCTTGGTTTGACGGTATTGCTTACTGTACTGGCATTAATCCCTTTGTTTTGGATCATTGGATACGTCATCTTACGCGGAGGAAAGGCGATCAACCTCGATTTCTTCATCAAGATGCCCACCCCCATGGGGGTGAGCGGCGGGGGAGTGCTCAGTGCCATCGAGGGGACCCTGGTAATAACGTTATTGGCGACCTTGTTTGCCGTGCCTCCTGGACTGTTGGCGGCTTTCTATTCCTCTCGATATCCAAATAGTATTTTAGGTACGATATTACGATTCAGTACAGATGTGCTTTCGGGAGTGCCATCGATCGTGATCGGCCTTTTCGGGTATGCTCTGATCGTCAAACCTCAAGGGCATTACTCCGCTCTAGCTGGGAGTATAGCGCTGGCAATCCTGATGTTGCCAACCATTATCCGTACCACCGAAGAAATGCTACGTTTGGTACCCTCCAATTTGCGGGAGGGTTCGCTGGCATTGGGCGCACCAGAATGGAAGACCAGTCTAAATGTGCTACTTCCGGCAGCAATGGATGGAGTGATCACCGGTATTTTACTCGCCATCGCCAGGGCGGCTGGAGAAACCGCGCCGTTACTCTTCACTGCGCTCGGAAATGAGCGTTTCGAAATCGGTTCGATCGTTTCAAGTGGTGTCGCCAACCATCAAGGTTTCCTTGCAATTCTGGATAGAATCTTTGACCAGCCGATCGATTCGCTGCCATTGACCCTATGGAAATATGCCCAACAACCTTACCCTGAACGGGTGGAGCAATCGTGGGCAGTCGCATTAGTCTTGATGGTGCTTGTGTTGGCAACAAACATCCTGGCGCGAGTGTGGATTGAGATCCGCAAAAAGAAAGTACGAGGATAAAGCCGATGATCAATATTCAATTCTTTGAAAAGAGTTTGCAGGAAAATTCTAAAACACAGAGTATGATCTCAGTGCAGAAGTTGAATGTATTTTATGGTAAATTTCGCGCGTTGACCGATATCAACATGGAAATACAAGAGAAGAAAATCACTGCAATCATTGGTCCATCTGGATGTGGGAAGTCGACTCTTCTCCGATCTTTCAACCGGATGAATGACTTAACACCTAACGCACGGATCGAAGGGCGTATCTATCTCCAGGGAGAAGATATCTATGGAAATGGAATCGATGTTGTGGATATCCGGCGCCGTATCGGAATGGTATTCCAGCGGCCAAATCCATTTCCAAAGAGTATCTATGACAACGTGGCTTACGGACCGAGATTATATGGTGTCACCCGCCGTGAGGATTTGGACGCCATTGTTGAGAAAAGTTTGGTTCAGGCAGCGTTGTGGGACGAAGTCAAGGACAAGCTTGGTCAATCGGGAATGTCGATCTCTGGCGGGCAGCAGCAACGCTTGTGTATCGCCAGAGCGTTGGCTGTCCAGCCTGAAGTGATCTTGATGGATGAACCAGCTTCTGCACTCGACCCGATCTCAACACTGCGAATTGAAGAATTAATGCACGATCTGGCAAAGGACTATACAATAATTATCGTCACGCATAATATGCAACAGGCAGCACGGGTTTCGGATTTCACCGCGATGATGATGATCGATGAAGCCAGGTCTGGGCAACTTATCGAATATAATCAAACGAATACAATCTTTACACGCCCTCAAGATAAACGAACTGAAGATTACGTTACCGGCCGATTTGGATAATGGAGATGAAATGAGTGATAGAACGAATACCTCACAATCTGTACGTAGAACCCTTGAGACTGAAATTCAGGATTTGAGAAATGATCTGATCTACCTGGGTTCAATGGTGGAGCAGCAAATTCTGGGATCCGTCGATTCGCTAAAGCGACGTGATCTGGCCGCTTCTGAACAGATCATCCAAACCGACATTCAGGTGAATAAGAAACGCTATTCCATCGAAGAAAAGGTAATGGTCGTGATCGCCACTCAGCAACCCATGGCGCATGATCTACGGTTGCTGGCATCCATGCTCGAAATAGCTGGAGAACTGGAACGGATCGGCGATTATGCTAAAGGCATCGCCAGAATCAGTCTGAGGATAGCGGATGAGCCATTGATCAAACCTCTGGTGGATATTCCCCGCATGGCTGAAAAGGGTGCCGATATGTTGCACCGGGCAATAAAGGCGTTTATTGAAGAAAATGTCCCTGATGCGGAAATAATACCGACAGAAGACGATTTTGTCGATAACCTGTACGATCAGGTTTATCGCGAGTTGATGGTCTTAATCATTGGCGATCCGAAATTGATCCAACGAGCTAACTGGCTTTTGTGGGTCGCTCACAATTTGGAACGCATGGCTGATCGTGTGACCAATATTTGCGAACGTACGATTTTTGTTGTCACCGGTGAATTGCGGGAAATCTCCAGCTCTGGAGATTAACGGATTAAACTATTTCAAAAATTGACTACTCAAAATACCGAGCAGTCATTTTTGATTTAATTGCGAAACTTGGTTGGTTTCTCTTTAGAGAATATGATTCGGTTGGCAGGTGGGACAGATGAAACTACTTGTACCGCCTGTCTTAATCTTGATGATCGTCGTTCCGCAAACCGGGCAGGCTTGCCCTTCTCGATAACCTACCAGGATATCTTCCATCTGGAAATCACCTTTGTTGCCAAAGAGATCCACTTCGTAAAAGGCGCCGCGTTTAGCGAGCGCGGGTTCCAACCCGCCATGGACTCCCTTGTATAGATTGTGAAGATCGTTGTCAGATAACGACGCGATCGGACGCAGCGGATGCAATTTAGCGAGGAAGAGGATGTCGTGGATGTAGGCATTGCCGATACCGGCTATTTTCGATTGATCGAGAAGCACAGCCTTCAATTTTCCCTTCTGGTTTCGGATCAATTCGACAAACTCAGTTTCAGAAAGATCCAAAACATTTGGGCCAAGTTTCGCGGTAAGCGCATGTTCGTGAAGTTTATCCACCTCGATAAAATGGAAATAGCCGAACCACCAGAAGTTGACAACCAGGCAGGTCGAATCAGAAAAATCAACGATAACGCGATGTTTGTCGGGAAGGTGGTCGCGGTCGGCCAGGAGGATTTCTCCTCCCATTCCCATGTTTATCAGAATCCAGCCTGCGGTAGTCAGTAACTTAAGCCATTTTCCGTGATGTACCACGGATTGGATCTGAGCACCGTCGAGGTGCTTATTCATCTCATCCAATGGAATGTTCAAACATTTCGGTTGTTTGGCTTCAATTTGAAGAATATTCTTTCCGGGTAAAACTCTATTCATCTCACTGGCACGGGAAGCAATCTCTGGGATTTCTGGCATATTTCCTCACTTATTATCGTACAAATATTCTATCATTAATTGAATAATTTCATATCATTATTCGATGAATTCGGAGAAGAATCTGCACAATTCTGCCTTGACTTTTTGTTGTGGATTTGATTGATCGGGCATATAATTAAACCACTATACTCTTTCCGAGAGGAGGAAACAATGGCTGGTGTAACATATGATCACGTTGTAAAGAAGTTCGGCGATTTTACCGCAATCAATGATTTGAACATCAAGATCGAGGACAAGGAATTTCTCGTGTTGGTGGGACCCTCTGGCTGCGGCAAAACAACAGCCCTGCGCTGCCTGGCAGGTCTGGAAGAAGTGTCAAGCGGTAACATAATGATTGGTGACCGCGTCGTCAATGATATTGCACCGAAAGACCGCGATATCGCAATGGTGTTCCAGTCGTACGCTCTGTATCCCCACATGACGGTTTTCGATAACATGGCTTTTGGTTTGAAACTCCGCCACGTCCCGAAGGATCAGATCGAGCGCCGTGTGAACGAAGCCGCGAAAATGCTTGGCATCGAAGCCCTGCTTAAGCGCAAACCCCGCGAACTCTCTGGTGGTCAGCGCCAGCGTGTGGCTGTTGGGCGCGCAATCGTCCGCGAGCCGAAAGTTTTCCTCTTCGACGAACCGCTGTCGAACCTGGATGCCAAGCTGCGCGTGCAGACCCGTGCTGAGATCAGCAAGATCCACAACCGCCTGCAGACAACATTCATTTACGTGACCCACGATCAGACCGAAGCCATGACCATGGCCACTCGTATCGCTGTCATGAATAAAGGCATCCTGCAGCAACTCGATACCCCGCAGAATCTTTATGATAAACCCGCCAACCTCTTCGTTGCCGGTTTCATCGGTTCTCCGGCCATGAACTTCTTCCCGATGAAAGTTCGTAAATCAGGTGAGAACCTGTTTGTCGAAAATGAAACGATGAATATTAAACTTCCCAAGGAAGCAACTGGTACTTACGCCAAAATGGTTGGCAAAGACGTCATTTTTGGTATTCGCCCGGACGACATCCATAATCCCGATTTCTCTCCCGCCAACATTCACGGCGAGAGAGTCGAGGCTACCGTTGATGTGACCGAGTTGATGGGTAACGAGATCTACGTTTATCTTGTCAGTGGCGGTGTCAACTTCTGTGCACGTGTCGATCCTCGCAGCCGCTATAAGATTGGCGAGAAGGTGAGCATGCTGTTCAATATGGACAACATCCACATCTTCGATCCATCTGTGAACGCAGAGAATCCTCCTGCAGTTCGCTAGATTGTAATTTCAACTTAAATGAGGTAGCGCAAGAG